>MDSY01021684.1_pt1 | contig 14523 bp, 8 predicted proteins | sample 811131 | NCBI WGS metagenome assembly MDSY01 (sample SAMN05326643, study PRJNA326480) | marine metagenome | isolation source: seawater | place: Atlantic Ocean: South West | collected 2010 | reverse complement strand
TTCTTTAATAATAGAAACTAGGTTCATATCTAAAAAATAATTTATTAGGTAACTTCCAATGGCAACTTCGGCACCAACGTAAAAGAATATACCTAAAACACCTTGCATTAGTTTTTTATTTCTAAAGGCTTCTCTGTATGTTCCAGTTGATGACTCGCTAATCATTTTTGGTAATTTTGAAAACGAAAATATAACTGCAATTAATCCAATAAATAAAGCCAATCCTATAAACGGTATTTGTACTGCAGAAGCTTCAGATGCCAAATAAGTTTCTTTAGCTGTTGTAGATAAAATACTTATTTCTTCTTTACTTTTAATGGTATCACTCAAAATAAACAAAGCCCCAACAATAGGAGCAATTGCTGTACCTAAAGAATTAAATGCTTGAGATAGGTTTAATCTGCTAGAAGCGCCTTTTTCAGAGCCTAAAACAGCTACAAAAGGATTTGCAGCAACTTGTAAAATTGTTATACCTCCGGCTAAAATGAAGTAAGCTAACATAAAAACACCAAATTCTCTATAAGAGGCTGCAGGGTAAAATAATAAGCACCCTAAAGCCATAGTTAGTAATCCAAGAATAACACCCTTTTTATAGCCTATTTTTGAAAGGATAAAACTAGCAGGAATAGAAAGCAAAAAATAAGCCCCGAAGAATGCAAACTGAACCAACCCTGCCTGAAAGTATGTTAAAGTGAAGAGTTCACGTAAACGAGGAATTAATGAATCTACCAAAACGGTAATAAATCCCCAAAGGAAGAATAGGGTTGTCAACAAAATGAATGATGAACGATATGATTTTTGTTTTGACATGGTTTTAGGTTTGTTATATTTTTTAATTACTAAATTCTATTGAAAGCTTTTTTTGACAGTCTTAATCAATTCAATATAATCTTCTGTTAAAGCACTACCATCATAAAAAGTTACGCCTTTAGCGCCATTGTTTTTTGCTAATAAAATTGCTTGTTTTAATTCGTTTGCTGATTTAAAAGGAGGTAAATAAACTCCAGTATTTACACCAACCCCTTTATGTTTTACATCTTGAACCCCTTGTTTTGTCGCAAAGCCAATCCAATCAATTTCTTCATTATAAAATCCGTGGTAAATCATAGGGTATACCTCATCAATATCCCATTTATCCCATCGTTGTCGAACCATGTGATCCGCCATCTCTGGAAAAGGGAAAACTGCTGCTGTTAATCTTTTATTGTATTTATGAGCTATTTGATAAGCCTCATCAACAACTTTTTTAACGGCATTTAATCTAAACTGTTTCCACTCCATATCGATGGAAGTGTTTTTCATTTTAAGAGGATTTTTATGATGTATTTTTTCAAATTCAGTAATGCAAGCATCACAATAACAAAAATCGAATTCTGGAAGTTCCGTTTCTTGTTTTAAATTGTATTTAGGTAATAGTCCAATAGGTAAAAAAATATCTGAAAAACGGATATAATCTAAATGTACACTTTCAATACCATCTACTTTAGCCAACTCTTCTACCAGTCCTAAAATATGATTACGAGATGCTTTTCTTGTTGGACATAACCATTGGTAATAATCAACATAAGGTCTGTTATCAAAACAAGATTTACCTTCTTTGTTAACTGCATACCACTCTGGGTGTGCTAGCGCTATAGAATCATTAGGACGGTTCATTGTCATGATCCAAGCATGGATATTTAAGCCTTTTTCTTTAGCAATGGGGACAATTCTTTTTAATAATATAGGATCTGTTTCTGTATTGATTAAAACCTCATCAATTCCTGCGCTTTTGTACTTTTGAAATTCTATAGCATAATCTTCATTTGATTTTCCTTTTTCGGCTGTTGTCCATACACCGAATTCAAATTGAGGTTTTTCAATACTAATGTCTTTTTTTTCTGTTTTTTTACAAGAAAAAATGACAACTAATAATGTAAAAAATAATAATTTGTGTAAGGTCATAATAGGTTTATTTTGAGATGAATTTACCATCTTCCTTTAGCATTAAAATTTTATTAGTAAATGGACTTACTATAGATAAATTATATCCGGTTTTATGACTTTCAATAATAGGATTTAATTTTTTGTTTTCTATTATAATCGACAAGCCTGTTAAGCTATCTATATTAGTTGCATATATATTGTGCTTTTCAAAATAAGCTTTTTGAGCGCGGTACAATTTGTATAGTTCCCATTTGATTTTTTCATCTTTTGGAATACTGAAATTATCTTTTTCTCCTACTTGTTTTGAAGAAAAATAAACATAACCCCATTTTTCTGGTTCATGCATATTAATAACACCTTGAGGAGACCACACCCAATTGTATTCATGTAAAAATTCACCGTCTGCTCCTTTTTTTCTTCTGTATTTCCCATTTATAATTTCATATTGCCAATTCACTCTTGAAAAATTAACCCGCCAAAAGGTATCTCTTGGAATATTATTTTGTTTATAAGCGGTTCTTAAATTTTTAAAAGGAATAGCTATTTCCAAGGTCCAATTTTTATCAGTATCATTTGGATTGTTTAGAGTTCCATTTACACTTACTGCCGATTTTAAACCTATATAGTTCCAATCATTTAATATAGGATTATTGAGTTCTCTATAAGGTTTCGTAATAAATAAATCCCAAACGGTATTAAGGGCATTAATTTCTAATTCGTAATAATTATGAGTATCTCCATCGGGGTCAATAAATACTTCAAAATCGTTATTGTAAAAAATAACGGCATCACGGTCTTTTATATCTGCCCACACATGAGGCTCTTCAATTGTCGCTAGAATATAATAATAGTTTTCATCCCATAACATTTTTACATTGGTTGAATATTTAGGCAAATTAACACCTTCAATATCAATAAAATCTCTGCTCCACAAAGCCTTATCCCAAGAGGTTTCATCGGCTTTACCATCAATAATAATAGTTTCTGTGGTTTTATGGGCTATCTGTGTTCTAGGTAAAATATCCTTTACAACTTGCGCATAACTCGTTATTGAAATACAAATAAATACAACGATTAAAAATACTTTATTTAAATTCATAGAGTTGTATTAATTTATAAACTATTCTCTTTCGTGTATTGTATAACTTCACTTAATTTTCCAAAAGCTAGCGCGACGACTGTGTCTGCTGCTCCATAATAAATTGCTAACTTATCTTTCTCAATATCATGTAAAGCAGCACAAGGGAAAACAACATTAGGTACATCTCCAATCATTTCATAAGGTTCAGCTGGTCCCAACAAATATGGTTGGGTTCTGTATTTTACTTGATCGGGAGCATGTTCATCTAAAATAGCCGATCCCATAGCATATCTAAATCCGTTGCAAGTATTTATTACACCATGATATAACATGAGCCAGCCCTCATTAGTTAATATTGGAATCGGGCCAGCTCCAATTTTAGTACATTGCCAAGCACTATCTTCAAAAGGAGTAGCTTTCATAACACAACGGTGTTCTCCCCAATATTTCATATCAGGACTGTAACTAATATAAATATCTCCAAAAGGAGTATGTCCATTATCACTAGGGCGACTGAGCATAGCATACTTTCCATTTATTTTTTGTGGAAATAACACCCCATTTCTATTAAATGGTAAAAAAGCATTTTCACATTGAAAAAATTCTTTAAAATCGAATGTATAACCTATACCGATGGTAGGTCCATTATATCCATTACACCAGGTAATCCAATAACGATCTTCAATAAAAACAACGCGCGGGTCGTATTTGTAATCAGAATCTATCATATCGGTGTTTCCTGCTTGCATAACAATAGGCTCATGGTTGATATCCCAATCGATACCATTTTTACTAAAACCAGCAAAAATATTCATTTGAACCGCTTTGTTATCACATCTAAAAACGCCTGCAAAACCATCTTCAAAGGGAACAACTGCGCTATTAAAAATACTATTTGACGATGGGATATCATATCTATTAATGATAGGGTTTTCTGAATATCTCCAAACTACATCATTGCTATTTTCAGGTTTATCTTGCCAAGGTATACTAATCACTTTATTGTATTTTAATTATTTTTTATATGTTTTAATTACTGAATTCACATTCAATTAATTCTGTATTTTTCTTACTTTATCTAGCCAAGTATATTTTAAAATAAATGATGTAATTAAAAATACAACTAATGAGATAATTGCTTTTGGATAATCTCTCACAATAAAATAGATTGGTAAAACAATCATACTAGACTGCCAAACAATCCCAATTAAACTATTACCCATATCTTTCCAAAATTCATCATTTTTCTTAAATAAAGGGTCTTCTTTTTGTAGTTCTTTACAAACTGGTTTCCAAAATCCCCAAGGATGTACATTTTTATAAAATGATTTTAGAGTATCCATACTTGTGGGTGCTGTGAAAAAGGTTCCTAAAAATGATCCTAAAAGAGAAAATGAGAATATAATAGGGAAAAGGTAAATTGCAGGTATTTGAGCTAGATCATTCAACAATGTTCCTGCCTCAAAATTAGCTTTATTTTGATCTACTAAGAATTGTAATGTTGCAATAATCAATCCTGATGCCATACCCCAAAAGTATCCCCAACCATTAAAACGCCACCATATCCATTTTAAGAAATTTGCAGCAACATAACCACCGTAAAGTGCACTGGTAATCCATAGTGTAATTGAATTAATAGAATCTGCAAAAAAACCCATTACAACTCCTAATATTACTACAGCAAATGAAGCAATATGACTCGCTTTTATATAGTGTTTATTACTTTCATTTGGTTTAAAATATTTTTTATAAATATCATTTACAATATATGCAGGTCCAGAATTTACGAATGCTGAAAAAGTTGACATAAATGCAGCTAAAAGTCCAGCTAATAACAATCCTTTAATTCCAACCGGAACATGATTATTAATTACTTTGGGCAAAATGACTTCTAAATCACCTAGACTCAATGCTGAAGAAGAAGCCATTTCAGGAGCAAGAAAAACCAACCCTAAAACAACGATACCACCAATTAGTAAATATCGTGGTATAAAAAGCACCAAATTAGTAAAACCAGACATATATGCAGCTTCTTTTACCGATTTTGTAGATAATATACGTTGCATATCATAGCTTGGTGTTGGGCCAGCAATACTAGCGAAAAACCCTTTAAATAGGGACATTCCTATAAATGCACCAAACATTTTATAGCCTTGTGTATCTATAAGGTTATTGAATTTTTCATATTTTCCACTCCAAGAACCTTCAAGCTCCCATCCAAATAAAAGATTATTCCATTCTATTGATAATACACTATTAATATCAGCATCGGTAACAGCAATAAATGCATAAAATGCTACCAGAATACCGGCAACTACCATAATTCCATACTGTAAAACTTCAGTAGCAACTACAGAAAACATTCCTCCTTTAATAGTATAAAGTGTTGTTAATAATATAATTGATAAAGCATAACTTTGATCTGAAGATAATAGCTCGCTGCCATTAAATATTAAGGTTAAATCCCAAGGTAAAATTATCGTCATAAACTTTCCTACACCTTCAAAGAAATAGGCTATAAATCCAATTGTAGCAACAATTGCGAAAATTGCAACAATTATATGTGATGCCCTACCTGCTTTTTTATCTCCAAAACGTGTTAAAATCCATTCAGAACCTGTCATTATGTTTGATCTCCTTATCCAAATAGCTAAAAACATCATGATGAAAATCTGATTGAAAATTGGCCACATCCACATAAACATAAAGCTTTTCACTCCGTATAGAAATAGAATACCAACCATCCATGCAGTTCCAGAAACATCGAACATTCCAGATCCGTTACTTAAACCTAAATAGTACCATTTAATATTATTTCCTCCTAAGAAATAAGATTCTAATCCTTTAGAAGCTTTTTTCGAAACCCAGATTCCTACAAATAATGTCAGTAAAATATATACTGCTATTATTGATATATCAATTATATTCATTCTCTATTTTACAGTTTTATTAATTCCCCAATTCTTATTTGGTTTATTTCCCATCATAAATTGAAGTGTTCCTCCTCTAATTAATTCTTTGTGTGAGATAGAGGTTCTATTAAAATCTTTTCCATTCAAAGTTGCAGATTGAATATAAATATTATCATCTGAAACATGTTTTGCTATTATTGAAAATGTGGTTGTGTCAGAAATATGTATCGTTGATTTTTCAAAAATAGGACTCCCTATTTGATACTCACCAGAAGCAGGGCTATAAGGATATAAGCCTAATGAGCTAAATACATACCAGGCGGACATTTGTCCACAATCTTCATTTCCACTTAATCCCTCTGGAGTTGTATTGTATTGCGTTTTTAAAATTTCTCTAACCCAATATTGTGTTTTCCAGGGCTGATTGGCATAATTGTACATATATGCAATATGATGGCTTGGTTCATTTCCGTGCGCATATTGCCCAATTAATCCAGTAATATCAACTGAAATATTGTCTCCTGTAATTTCTGACGTTTCTGTAAATAATTGATCTAATTTAGTAGTGAATTTATCTTCACCTCCGTGCATTTCAATTAACTTATCAGTATCGTGTAGCACAAACCAACTGTGTTGCCATGCATTACCCTCTGTATATTCAGCGTGTATTCTATGTGCAGAGTACTTGGGGTCAAATGGTTCTTTCCAAGATTTACCTGTATCGTCTTTACCTCGCATAAAACCCGTTTCTGCATCAAATAAATATTCATATGCCTGAGATCTGTTTAAGAAGTAGGTATAATCATCATCTCTACCCAATGTCTTGGCTATCTGTGCAACACACCAATCATTATAGGCATATTCTAGAGTTATTGTCACCGATTCATCTAACAAATTATGTGGTATATAGCCGTATTTTTTATAATGATTTAAGCCCCTTTCATCTTGCATCATGGTGGTTTTCATAGCTTTGTAAGCTATTTCTATATCAAAACCTTTAATACCTTTTAAATAAGCCTCTGCAATTACAGGAATTGAATGATAGCCTGTCATGGTATTTGTTTCATTTCCGTACAATGTCCAAACAGGTAAAATGTTTTTTGTTTCGTAATAAGATAACATTGAATTAATAATATCTGCTACTCTTTCAGGTTGTAAAATAGCTAATAAGGGTTGCTCTGCTCTAAAAGTATCCCATAAAGACAATGTTGAATAAGCAGTAAAATCTGTTGATTTTGCTATTTCATCATTTTCTTTTCTGAACTCACCATTTACATCACTAAAAGTAACAGGAGCAATTTGTGTGTGGTATAATGCTGTATAAAATGTAGTTTTTAAATCTTCATTTAAACTTTCTACTTCTATTTTAGATAAATTTGCATTCCAATTAGATTCGGCTTCATTTTTAACCAAATCAAAACTAAATTCCTTCCCTGAAGCTGATAAATTTCCTATCGCATTTTCAACACTTACAGAGGACAAACTAACTTTAGTTTGAAGCGTTTGTCCTTCTTTTTTATCAAAAAACAACTGAGCGTAAGTTTTTTCTCCAATAACAGAACTTTCTTCACCTTTTAAACCATCTTTTACCAAAGTATAGTTTGTAATGGGTTTTGAAAACTTAGCAACGAAAAAAACTTTTTGATTATTTGCCCAACCCTTGCTATGTCTGTAACCTGAAATAGTGATACTGTCAACTACTTTTATATTTGAAATTAGGGTTTTATCCCAATTAATAGCAAAACCTAAATCAATTATAACAGATTGAATATCTTCTTTAGCAAAAGTATATTTATGATTTGCTGTTCTTAAACTAGATGTTAATTCTGCTTTGATATTAAAATCTTTTAAATCTACGCTATAATATCCAGGGTTTGCTGTTTCATTAAGATGAGAATAAGTAGATTTATAAGGAACATCATCTCTAGATTTAACTTTTTGTGTGAGGTCTACTTTTTTATTAATTGGCATCAATCTAACATCTGCTAAATCTCCTATGCCTGTTCCGCTTAAATGCAAGTGACTAAAGCCGATAGTTATAGAATCTGAATAATGATAGCCCGAACACCAATCCCATTTAGAAATTCCGTTATCGGGACTTACTTGAAGCATACCGAAAGGAACCGTTGCACCTGGATAAGTATGTCCATGACCAGCAGTTCCTATAAAGGGATTTACATATTTTACCTTTGAAATCTGTTCTATTTTAGCTTCTTTTTCACTTTTTTTACATGAAATGAAAGAGAGGTTAATGGTGAAAAAAATAAATAACAAGGCATACACTCTTATCGTAAACTTTGACCCATATTGACATTTCATCATTTTATTTTTTTATTTTGAATATTTTATTTTTTCTCCTTATTTAAACTTTTCTCTTTTAATTTAAATTACTCTTTAATATATCTAAAAATTAAGGTTTGTTTTTTTTAATCCTTTTGCTTTTAGATAGTTGTCTAGGTTTTTTTGAGTTAATTGATCACTGTCTCCATATTTTTCTCGCATTTCAATCAATCTCTTATGCATGGATTCTTTTACTTCAGTAAATGCTTCATTATCATAAATATTATTCATTTCAGAAGGATCTTTTTCTAAATCATACAATTCCCAATGATTGGTGTCGTAATAAAAATGAATCAATTTGTAGCGTTCTGTTCTTACACCATAATGTCTCTTTACATGATGCTCTCCTGGAAATTCATAATAGGTGTAATAAATAGCATCTCTCCACTCACTAGATTCACCACTTACTAAATTTCTAAAAGATTTACCCTGAATGTCTTCCGGAATATCAACCTCTGCATAGTCTAAAAAAGTAGGCGCAAAGTCCAAATTCTGAACCATTTTATTTATCACGGTTCCTGGTTTAATTTCTTTTGGATATTTCATTAACAAAGGTGTTCTAAAAGACTCTTCGTACATGAATCTTTTATCAAACCATCCATGTTCACCTAAATAAAATCCTTGATCTGAAGTATAAACAATGATGGTGTTTTCGGTTAAGTTATTTTCTTCTAAATAGTCTAAGACTTGTCCAACTCCATCATCAACAGATTGAATGGTTCTTAAATAATCCTTCATATATCGTTGAAACTTCCATAACGCTAAATCTTTCCCAACAGGTGTATTCTTCTTAAAATCTGCAATAATAGGGCTGTAATGTGCATCCCAAGCAGATTTCTGTAGACTATCCATTCTATCATATTGTTTTTGAAAAGCTTTTCGATAACGAGTTTTTAACTCTTTATCTTTGTCTAGCATTTTGAGATCATACACTATGTCTAAGTCCTTAAAAATCCCCATTTCATGTTTTGCAGCTGCGGGTCTTCCCTTATAATCATCAAAAAAGTTTGTTGGAGGTTTAAAATTTTTATCTTTAAATAAACTTAAATATTTTTCTTCAGGCATCCATGTTCTATGTGGGGCTTTTTGATGATACAATAATAAAAATGGTTTGTCTTTTTCTCTTTTAGTATTTAACCAATCTAAAGCGATGTCTGTAGTTATGGATGTCACATATCCTTTATATCTCTTTTTCTCTCCATTTTCTATAAAATCAGGATTGTAATATTGTCCTTGTCCAGGAAGTACGTTAGAATAATGAAACCCTTGTGGCAATCCATGTAAATGAATTTTACCTATTAAGGCTGTCTGATAACCTGAATTTTGTAATTGTTTTGCAAAGTTGTCTTGTTTCCAATTAAAAGGTAAAATATTATCTACTTTACCATTTATATGACTGTGTTTCCCTGTCAACATTACAGCTCTACTTGGTGCACAAATTGAATTTGTTACGAATCCTCTTTTAAAAATAGCTCCTTCATTCGCAATCCTATCAATATTTGGAGTGTGATTTAAATCATGACCATAAGCACTAATAGCTTGGTAAGCATGATCGTCACTCATTATAAAAACAATATTAGGCCTAGTTTTTTTCTCTTTATTTTGTGTTGAATCCTTTTTTGTTTTGTTACCACAACTAATAACAAAAAACATAAAGGCAAGAAAAAAAATAGTTTTAATTTGATTGAGGTTCATTCTAGATTTTTAAAATTCTGTCTGGGTAGAGTTATAAAATAATGTAATCCATAAATGTTAGTTATTCTATTTGTATGGAGTGATGTTCAATTATATGATGTTTCACAATTTCTTTTAATAAAAACATACACTAAAATTCAAAGTTAGTATCAGTAAGACTAAAACTTGTGTATTATGCGTTCAATATAAGGGTTAATAAGTGCAATATTGTATTTGAAAAAGTAGATTAATGTTTTTTAGATCAAGTTTGTCGTTTTTATTTCGAGCTCCATTAAGCTTTAAATTAATACGCTGTAATGTTTATCGTTTGTGATATCAAACCTTTTGACTTAATTTTTAATTTAATATCGCCTTTTAGTCCATTAGATTGAATTATCACTAAACATTTTCCGTTAAAAGCTTTTCTGTAATTCACTTTATGTGGAGATAAATCAATAATATCACCATTTTCTACACCAATTAGTTTACCTGCCCCTTCTAACTCAAACATTAATAAGTTATTTGCGTTTGGTACTTCTATTCCGTTTTTATCTACAATTAATATTTCTGCATGTATAATGGATTTTTGATTGGCTAAAACACGATTTCGATCTAATTTAATTTTAACAGTATACGGCTCTCCTGCTGTCTGGTATATTTCACTAACAACCTCTTGTCCCTTATTTTTAGCCACTACTTTTAGCTTTCCTTTTGTATAAGGTACTTTCCAAACAATCTGTAAATCATCGGTCATTGGTTTTTCTCCCAAAGACTTTCCATTTAAAAATAATTCTGCTGATTCACAATTGGTGTAAATTACCACAGGAATTTCAATATTTTCTTTATTTGGGTGTGTCCAATGCGGCAAAATATGAACCATAGGTTTCTTAGTCCATAAACTTTGGTATAAATAATAATTATCTGTTGGAAACCCAGCTAAATCGATTACTCCAAAACTCATAGTTCTTGCAGGCCACGCAAAGGATTCTCCTAAATAATCAAAACCTGTCCAGCGAAATGCTCCAAGAAAATAAGGTAGATTTTTTGTTGCTTTCCAGTAATCCCGAATTCCCATTCTAACAATAGAATTATCATAAGAAGATTGATATATTGGATTTATATCTGTAAACACTTCATTTTCTGTTAGGTCATCAACTAAATATATTTTTTCTTTTATGGAATGAAACCCTTTCCCTTTTGCTATTTGTTTTTTTTCCCAGGGAGCAGGAAAATCCCGCATTCTGTATGATGTTTTAGATCTATAGACACCTCTTGTTTGGTAATTATGGGTTATTTCTGTGCCAATAATTGGTTTGTTGGGATGTTTTTTGTGAAATTTATCTAAACTACCTTTATATTCCCCATGTCCATTGAATCCTGCGATATCTATTGCTGTTCCATAATAACCTCTACCTTGAGAAATTGCTCTGGTAGTATCAATACTTTTAATAAAATCTACTAATTTTTGTTGAGTTTTATCGGTGTAACCTCTAACTTCATTTCCAATACTCCAGATAATAACGCTTGGGTGATTTCGGTCTCTTTTTATAAAGTCTTCTAAGTCTGTTTGCCACCACTTTTCAAAGTTAAGGCCATAATCATATTTTGCTTTAGGGACTTCCCATCCGTCAAAAGACTCGTCCATTACCAGAAAACCTAATGAATCGCACATATCATAAAATTCAGGAGCAAAAGGGTTGTGAGAAGTACGAATTGCATTACACCCCATTTTTTTTAGGATTTTTAACCTACGAAGTAGCACATCATTAGGCACAGCAGTTCCAACTGGTCCGGCATCATGATGTAAACAAACTCCTTTAATAATAGTTTTAACTCCGTTTAATTCAAAACCTTTTTCAGCACTAAAAGAAATACTTCGAACGCCGAAAGTATTGTTATATTGATCAATAATTTTAGTTCCTTTTTCAATTGTTACTTGTAAATTATATAAATATGGATTGCTGGGAGACCAAAGTTCAGGTTGTAGTAATTCGATACGATTCTTAAAAGAACTAGTTCCTTGAGGCAATATTATATTTTCCGTAAATTGCTTGATTTTTTTCTTTTCACTATCAAAAATAGCATAACTTACTTTTACTTTTTCTGAATTTTTTAATTCATTTTCAATCGTTAACTCAATTTTAATTGTAGCCTCTTTACTATTTAATTTAGGTGTTGATATAAAAAGACCTCCATCAGGAACATATAATGGTTCAGTAACAATTAATTTAACATGGCGATAAATTCCAGAGCCTGTATACCATCTGCCACTTGGTGTTTTCGAATGATCTACTCTAACAGAAATAACGTTATTACCATTTTTTAAATATGGTGTAAGATCATAAGAAAACCCTATATAACCATTTGGTCTTGTGCCTAGTTTAAAGCCATTTATCCAAACCGTTGAATTTTTATAAACACCATCAAATTGAATACTTACTTTTTTACCTTCTCCCTTTTTTAAATAATTAAACTTTTTTCGATACCATCCTATTCCAGTTGGTAAAAAAGCTCCTGCGATTCCAGATGGGTTTATGCTGTCATAAGCTCCCTCTATACTCCAATCGTGTGGCACATTCAATTTCCTCCAATCTTCATCATTAAAATCAGTAGTATAAGCGTTCTTAAAATCTCCTAATTTAAAACGCCAATCAAAATCAAAATCTATAATCTCTCGTGGAGAATTAATTTTACTAGAAGTTTGTGAGTAAAAAGAAGAAAAGCTGAAAAGATACAACCCAAAATAATATATAATATTTTTCATAAATAATTTATGCTAAGTAGAGTGAAATTTAATGACATTATTTATCTCCTAATTGTTTAATTTGGAATTTTTTAATTTTCGGGCTTGTATGTTCCGCTTTCATTATAGTTTCTATTTTATTAACAACTTTTGGATACTTATTAGCAACATCATAAAGTTCTTGAGGGTCTTTATCTAAATCGTATAGTTCAATTTTCATATTTCCTTTAAAGATGTTTTTCCTAATTCCTTTCCAATTACCCATTCTTAAAGCTTGTTGCCCTTTAGACGCAGGAAATTCCCAATACAAAAATTCGTGATTTTTTTGGTTTTTTGATTTATTTAATAAGGTTGGTAAAAAGCTAACACCATCTATATTTTCGGGAACATCTGAATTAACTAATTCTGAGAAAGTAGGCAGCACATCCCAAAAAGCAGAAATATGATCTGTTTTACTTCCGGCTTTAATATGCCCTGGCCAGCTAGCTATCATAGGTACTCTAATGCCTCCTTCGTACGTATATCCTTTTGTTCGGCCTCTTTTATTTAAAAAAGGACCAGCGCTATTAAAATATTCTGCATCTGTTCCTCCTGTATAAGAAGGACCATTGTCTGATGTAAAAACAATTATTGTAGTATCATAGATTTCTAAATCTTTTAATTTTTGCACAATCTCTCCTACTTGATCATCAAGATACGATATCATCCCCGCATAAGCCGCTTTAGGATATCTGTTTGGGAAATATCCTTTATTTCCTAAATAAGGCTTTTCATCACCAAAAATTTTCACATATTTTTCAACATACTTATGGGGTACTTGTAGTGGTAAGTGTGGTAAAGGTGAGGCATAATACATAAAGAAGGGTTGCTCTTTATTTTCTTCAATAAAATTAAGAACTTCTGTTTGCATTTTTGCGGGTGCATAGTCTTGTTGAGTCCATTTTTTATAACTATTTAAGTCTAAGGAGTCAGCCCCTTTATCTAGTTTTTTATGTGTTCTTGGGAATATTTTTTCGTTATTTAACCAAACTTTCTTTTCATTTTTCCAAAGAAATTGAGGGTATAATTGATGTGCTTGACGTTGACAGTTATAGCCATAAAAAAAATTGAATCCATTTTTATTAGGAATCCCTTCAGTTAAAGGACCTCCGAGTCCCCATTTTCCAACAACAGCTGTTTTATATCCTGCTCTTTGCATAATTTCTCCAAGTGTAACAGTGCTGTTTAATATTGGTCGCTGCCCTTCAAGGTTAAGATTTTTCGAAACTTTTTCCATATCCCATACATCTCCACGTTCTGACCACTCATCATTCCCTCTTATGCGAGCATGACCTGCGTGTTTCCCCGTCATTAACATGTATCGTGAAGGAGCGCAAACTGGTGCTCCAGAGTAATGTTGGGTAAATAACATACCATTTGAAGCCAAAGCATCAATATGTGGTGTTAGAATTTTTTTTTGACCATAAACCCCTAATTCGCCATAGCCTAAATCGTCAGCTAAAATATAAATGATGTTGGGTTTTGTCTTAATTTTTTGAGAGTTACAGCTAACACAAAGCATAAAAGCGCTCACAATTAATGTAAAATATTTCATAATAATAGGTTTTTTTAATCTATCGAGTTTTTAGAACTGTTGTTGAAAGTATATTTTTTAACCGAATCATTTGTTATATTTTTTTTACGTGTTGCATTCAAGCAATAAAAAGAATACAAAACCAAAAATAGGAATATATTTTATACCTTATAGCAAGTCATAATTAATCAAATTTAAAAATCACCTACTAAATTTTTCTGTTTTTTTATAGATTCCTCGAAGCACTTTATATGAGAGGAAGGGTTTGATCTAT
>MDSY01034813.1_pt1 | contig 14525 bp, 11 predicted proteins | sample 811131 | NCBI WGS metagenome assembly MDSY01 (sample SAMN05326643, study PRJNA326480) | marine metagenome | isolation source: seawater | place: Atlantic Ocean: South West | collected 2010 | reverse complement strand
TACGCTGGAGAGAGTGGAACCCACTCCTTCCTGGACAACGGTGACGTTGGCGGGTCAGGCTACGATGTCTGCACCTTCCACCACGTGCCAACCTACGGCGAGTACTTCAACTGCGACAGGATGTGGGACGCAACTGCTGGCGTCTCCTCAGTACCATGGGCAGGAGCCACTGTGAAGATCGGCTTCCTGAACGATGCTACCGGCCCAATCGCAGTGTACGGACCAGGTTTCGTTGCAGCATCCCAGATCGCTGTCGGCCTAGCCAACACGATCGGATACAGCAACGGCGTGCAGTTCGAGATAGTCTACGCTGACTCTGGTTGCGACGGCACCATGGGCGGAACAGCCGGCCAGGCACTAGTCGACGCCGGCGTCTGGGGCGTAGTCGGAGCAGCTTGCTCCGGTGCCTCGATGGGCGCTAACGCTGTTCTAGCCGCAGCAGGAATACCACAGGTATCCTACGCGAGCACGAGCCCAGCACTGTCCGACGCAGCAGCATACCCAGGATTCTTCCGAGTCGTCCCAAGTGACGCATTCCAGGGATCCGTCGTTGCTGACGTCATGTCCACAGACGGGCACGACAACGTCGCTGTCCTGCACATGACCAACGCGTACGGCGCTGGTCTGGCTGACGCATTCGTGGCAAACATGGGAGCTGACAACATCTGCACCCAGATCGGCTACGCAGAGGACATAACAGACCACAGCGGCAACGTGCAGTCGATCATCGACGCAGGTTGCACATCAGTGATGATGGTATCATACGCGTCTGACGGCGCTGCTATCATCGAGGAGATGGCATCCCAGGGATACTCTGGAGCTATCTACGGAGCTGATGGAATCGCAGAGGAGGGCCTAGCGGCTGACATGACCGACAAGTCACTTGTCGACGGCATCATCGCTACCAAGCCCGCAGCAGCAGGCGGCATGTCCCAGGTCGGATATGTCTTCGCAGCTCTGTGCGCAGCCAACGAGGCTTGCGCTGGCGGTATCTACACCGCTGAGGCGTTCGACGCTGTGACCATCGTTGCTTTCGCGGCATTCACCGCTCTAGCCACACCCGGACTTGACGCCAACATGGCAGTCATGGGTACTGGCCAGGGATGGGATGGAGCCAGCGGGGCAATCAGCTTCCTGGACAACGGAGACGTGCCAGCAGCTGGATTCTGCATTGGCGAGTTCTCTCACGATGCAAGCGATGACTCAGTCTCGTATGACTGTGCAAGAAACTGGGACCCAGTCAACGGTATCACTACCGCTTGATTAGGGACGTAAAGCAGTGCGGCGGGCAAGTCCCGCCGCACTGCCCCAACAATTATTTCGCATGATGGACCGGTTAGTGTAGTAGCATGCTGCACGAAGCCCGGAAACAATTCTCTGATCTCCCCAGGGGCACTCAGAGGCTGATTATCGCAGCGGTGCTTTTCATCGACGCCAACTACCTGGGTACTCTCAATGGACTGGGATCTCTCAATATACTGGACAAGGTACTGGGAGGGGGCCTCCCCAATGACATGGTCTGGCTTCTTCAACTGGTCGAGTCGATAGCTGCGGGCTTCGTGGTAGTCAAGGTCCTCTTCGACGACGTCCCCAGCGGCATCCCTAGGACAGCCGCAATTTTTCTCTCCCCCATCTTCATGGTCGCTGTCACGTTCTTCTCATTGGACATCCTACTGCAGGGCCTCGGTGAAGACGCCTCATTCACCCTTGACCTCGTCTCAATTTCAACAGGAACTCTGACATGGTCCTCCACATACCTAGCAATAGCGATAGGACTGACTCTCACATACAAGGTCCAGAGATACGGAAACTTCGCCCAATCTGAGCTTTTCATGATAGGAATGTACCTCTCAATGATCATGATCTGGACGGATTACTTCTTCCCCATGTCGAACCTCTCCACTACCAAGGACGGGGTACTGACGTGGTCCGTTCTCCTATTCACGCTGATAGCGGCCTTTGTTCTAACGGGCATAGCTGGGATAATCATTGACAGGCTCGTTTACAAGGGATTCAGGAAGACCAACACAAGTCCCCAGGTGATGATGATAGCATCACTGGGGGTCGCCCTCATTCTTCGCGCACTCACCTACCTGAGGTTCGGGGCTAGTAGGAACATGTTCGAGCCAGAGGGCGACTGGAGGATGCCAAACCTCAGGTGGGAGATTCCGACCACCAAGCTACGCTTCAACCTAGGAGAGAGGACGCTAGAGGACGACAGGACGTACACGCACTTCAACTGCGAGCAAACCGGTGTCGATGAGGTGACAGGGGAACCGATCCTCTCTAGGATAGTCAGTGATACCTCGAAACCAGCCCTTGAGCTATATGACACTACGACAGATTGCGTCACTCAAGCCACCACCAACTACGCATACTACAAGGGAGCAGTCCCAGTAGTCATCTTCTCAGCTGTTCTTCTACTTCTGCTACTACTGAACAAGACCAGGTTGGGAAGGAGGATGAGGGCCGTTGCCGACAATCCAGAGCTAGCTGCCAGCAGCGGAATCAATGTCGAGAGGGTCCATCTGACCAGTGCCTTCCTGTCTGCGGGACTTTCTGGGATGGGCGGGGCGATTTTTGCATTGACCCTCAGATTCAACCCCGAAACCGCATTCACACTGCTTCTGCCCTCGTTTGCCATAATCGTCCTAGGAACCATAGGCTCCGTTCCGGGAGCGATAGTCGGCTCTCTTATTGTGGGGTTCGTAAGGGCGCTGTCCTCCCCTGTCCTGATAGGGATAGGGATGCCCCTAGGAAGATCAAACTACTCCGCTCTTGATGGAGTGATGCCATACATTTTCCTTGTCGCTATCTTGATGATTATGCCAGAGGGAATAGGCGATGCATATGAGAAATGGAAGATTGAGAGGCTCAGAAAGCGAAAGGAAGAGGACTCTGACAAGACGCAGAAGATAGCGGCAGCTCTAGCCATTATGCCCACTGGAATATTCGGACTCCATCATTGGTGGTTGAACCGAACCCATCGAATGCAGAGCTTCTCTGCCGCCGCCATCGCTGCCTACGTTTTCCACAGGCTCAGTGACTTCGTTGGAAGGAACTCCTTCGCGGACGGCGCTTGCGCGGACTCATGCGCGTCCAGTGAATTCTCGGAAACTAACCTAGCCGTTCTGACAGGGAGGAACGATGGAACCCTCCTCCTAGAGGACTCGCCCCTGACTGAGGAAGATCTGCTGGGCCAAAGAAGCCCTCCAAGCGAACTCTCTCCATTCGAGGCAGAGCAATGGGTTGCTGACACTGTTGCATCCATGCATGAGTCATGGTTCAGCATGATGAACTTCGAGATAGGCCTAGTCAACTTCATCGTAGATCTGGGCGACTTGATTTGGCCCGGCGCGATTCTCGCTTTGTGGGTTTATTCAATCTACGAGGGCGTAGGCATCCTGTCAGATTCAGAATCCGGCAATAAGCACGCACAAAACGCATCGAAGAAACTCCAATCACTCCACTCCTCTTTATCGGATTCGATATCCTCAGCAAAGCTACGCATACTGAGTAAATGGTCAGACTTCGACAGAAGCCACAGTATGATGGTGAACAGGGTTACAGAACAACTTCGAGGGGCATCAGCAGCTTCCAGAGAAAAGGTATCCTCGGTGACATCCTCCGCCTCGTCCAGTGTTCTATCCGTAATCACAAGAGGATCTCCCGATAGGAAGAGGAAGCTCGAGATGTATGGAAGAGAGAGCCCAATGGGATCGTGGATATTCTTCACTGTAATTATGGCCATACTACTGCTCTTCCTTCTGTGGCTCCCAATAGCTGAGTCCGACGACTTCAGGTGGAAGAAGGTACTCCAGGTGTCCAACGTTCTAGTGTCACTGGCTATCTTCATATTGATGGCATTCTCCCTGAATCTGCATACAGGATACACAGGAATGGTCAACTTCGGAGTCATCTTCTTCGTTGGAATAGGGACCATCACCGTGGGGATACTAACTGCTCCCGAGGAACTGCACGGCTATGGGTGGGGCATACTCCCAGCCACCATCATGGGAGTGGCACTAGCAGCGTTTTTGGGCTGGTCATTGGCATATCCGACGGCACGGCTCAGAACAGACTACTTCGCAATCGTCACAATCTCCATGGGCGAGATAGTAAGGGTCCTCCTCGCTGGAGAGCCCCTGCTAAGGGTCGGTGCTGTGGGCTCAGCTATCGGAATCTCGGCCTACCCACTACCATTGGAGAATTGGTGGTTCTGCGGCTCTGAGGAGTCTGGACCCGACTCCCAATGGGCCAGCCCGGATGCCTGCAGGGACGACATATCACTAATCGACACCCCAGCAAATCAGGTCGCAGAACTCCTGAACCTCGGTGAACCAGCGCCTTATCTGTTCATCCTTATGGTAATTTCACTTATCGCGGTCGCTGTAGTCTGGAAGTTGCTTTCCAACCTCCTTTCATCTCCATGGGGCAGGGTCCTGAAGGCCATCAGAGAGGACGAGGAAGTAGCTCAGCACCATGGACACGATATCCTAACTCACAAGGCAGCAAGCCTCGCTCTGGGAGCAGGGATTGCAGCTCTTGCAGGAGCTATCTGGGCTTGGAAGCTAACAGGTTTCGAACCCACATTCATGTCTCCCGCCCGATCCACCTTCCTTGTCTGGGCGGCATTCATCATAGGCGGCACTTCCAACAACAGGGGAATGGTGGTAGGGGCGTTCATCATTGTCCTGATGGAGTTCGTCTTCAACGTACTGGTCGCTGGCCAAGGCTCTCCTGATCTCCCTCTACACACAACTGCATCGAGGATCGACTCTCTCTTCGAATGGATATTTACGAATCAGTGGGAGGCAGCCAAGATTTCCGCTTTAGTGATGGCAGTCGGATTCATCATACGCTCCGAGAGGCTTCTGGACCTCGGGGCCTCCGGCGCAGCAATTTTCGCGTTCGGCGCAATAGCGCTCGGAGAGAGATCCATAGAAGAGTCATTCTTCAGCGGGGTTGTGAGCGCTGACATGCTCTACGTCAAACTGATGCTAATCGGCTGCTTGATGCTGTTCTCTCTCAAGTTCAACTCCAAGGGCCTCCTCCCAGAGGTCCCAGTCCGGCCCGAGAGACCACCAGGAGGTGCCACCAGTGACTGAGCCAGTACTCAAGGTCGACGATCTCCGGAAGGAGTTCGGCGGACTAGTCGCTGTCAAGGACGTCTCCTTCACGGTGGGAGAAGGAGAGTTCGTGGGCCTAATCGGCCCAAATGGGTGCGGCAAGTCAACGACCTTCAACTGCATCAGCGGCCTTCTCGACCAGACATCGGGGCGTATCGAGATGTTCGGAAACGACATCTCTGAGCTAAGGCCCGACCAGATTCAGAATCTGGGGATGACCAGGACATTCCAGCACACAAATCTCTGGCGTCAGATGACCGTAATCGAGAACCTCATGGTTCCTCCGAGAAAGCAATTCGGATCATCGTTCACGGAACTCATGAGGTCCTTGCTTATTCCATCCAATCCGGCCGAAGAGGAGAGGCTGTCAAAAGCATACGACGTCCTCGACCAGCTAGAAGTGCCTCACATGGCACACAACCTCACCAGCGAGCTGTCAGGGGGCCAGAGCAAGCTGGTCGACATAGGGAGGTCCATGATGGGAGACCCAAAGCTCCTCCTCCTCGACGAGCCTGTAGCGGGAGTCGCCGGCCCACTGGCGATGAAGATTTTCAACAACCTCAGGAACATCGTAGACGAGACAGGAATTTCAGTATTGATCATAGAGCACAACATGGACTTCATTCTCAGGCAGGGAGTTGACAGAATAGTCGTCATGAACGAGGGAGAGGTCCTGATGCAAGGGACCCCTGATGAGGTCCGTGCAAACAAGGAAGTAATCGAGGCGTATCTTGGAGCAGCGGGCACACCAACGGAGGGCGAGGAATGACCAGAGTTCTCGAGATAAGCAGCCTAGAGGGCGGCTATGGCTCGGTCCAGATCCTCTATGGAATAGACATGCATGTAGACGAGGGGGAGTTTGTCACGATAATTGGCCCAAATGGGTGCGGCAAGTCAACTCTGATCAAGACAATCTTCGGAATCGCCACATACTACTCGGGGGAGGTCTCGTACAGAGGCACCAATGTCTCGGGATGGAGGACAGATCAATTGGTGAACCAGGGCATAGCCTATGTTCCCCAGGTAGACAACGTGTTCCCGTCCCTCTCTGTACAGGAGAACCTGCAGATGGGGGGGAACAGCCTCTCGAGCGCAGTGCTCAATGAAAGGATCGAAAGGGCATTGGAAATGTTCCCAGACCTCAAGGACAGGGTGCACGATCTAGCAGCCTCATTGTCAGGTGGTGAGAGGCAGATGCTGGCAATCTCCAGAGCCCTAATTTCGGACCCCAAGTTCCTGCTTCTGGATGAGCCCACTGCAGCTCTCTCGCCTCTGTACCAACAGCAGATAATCGAACGCATTGACTCACTGAGGGAACAAGGAATTACAGTGCTAATAGTGGAGCAGAACGCTAGGCTTTCACTTGCCAGATCCGACAGGGGCTACATAGTTTCAAATGGCAAGATTGTGCATACCGGGGACGCTAAGACGATTCTGACCGATCCAGAGATAGGCGAGTACTTCCTAGGATCCACGGGACATTAACTCTGAAGCTAGATCCGCGAGCAGTGGCAAGCACCCCTTCATCCTGTGACCATCGTCGATCTCCACCAATTCAACAAGACCGCTGCCCTCGGCAACCCTCCTGGAAACATCAATCGAAACGACGTCATCCAGCTTGCCGTGAACAATAGTCGTCATGTGCCTCGGTTCTGGCCAAGACATCATTTCTGCAGCCTCCATGAAGTCCCACTCCAAGTCTATGTCCAATTCGAAGCCGCGATACCTCCTAGTGCCAGAACCCTTCCATTCAGACAGCTCTTGCTCAGTCAGCCCCTCCCAGCTCTCAGAAAGCCCGAAAGCGGGAGCGATGAGGAGGAGCCTGAAATCAGAATCGCCCCTCATTGAAGATGCATTCGCCGCAGCCAGCCCCCCCATGGAAGAACCGACTATCACGTCATACTCAGACGCATCAATCATCCTGAGAAGAACCTCAGTCTGCTTCTCTATGTCCCAGCCTAGCTCTGACATCACTGGCGCTGTCACTTCCCAGCCCAGTACATCTCTCATGTATGCCGGCTTAGATCCAGAAGGACCTCCTTCGAACCCGTGGGCGAACAATACTCTCATCATCAATCGGCCCTTCGCACTATTTCAGTCAAATTCCAGACCCAACAGCTCAAACTCAGCTAGAGGGCAACGCGTCATCGATGCATGATCCATTACCCGGACGTGAATTTCAGCCACAACATGAACGGTCGCTTGAAACAAGTGACCAGCATGGACGTTGTTGTCATCATCAGACCAGCAGCAGTGGATATGGGTGAATGCGTCTCCATTCTCCGTACGAGCAATATTGCCGGACAGGCTTACCAATTCTGAGGGAGGGTCCAAAGGCCTTCTTTGGTAAACCCCTTCTTCATTCATGTAACCATACTGATTGTCACGAGTCCGACCAATCCCGCTTGTGATAGCCGCTGCATCAAATCCAAGTTCATCTGCCAGCTCCCTTAGTGCCGCGTGTATTTCTTCCCCGGGGTCAATTCTGACGAGGATGTCACTACCAGATCGCGTGTGTTCCATAGCCCAGCCTATCGACTCATCAATTTCAACCTCTCTCTAAGCATCCATGATTCCGGCAAATAACAGAAAATAATTCAGTGGAAGCATCAAACCATCCTAAATCACGCCTCTCCAGCCATTTTCCTCCATCGGAAGCAAGGGGGTGCTTGCATTCTTCCATTTTGGTTATAGACCGTGACATCACGGCAGTAAAGCCCGACGGTGAAAAACATGACAATGGCGGTGCACGACGCTTCTTCTAGGTGGAGGACATTCCTCAATCAAGCCAAGGAGAAGGAGATCACCTTACTTCTGTCAAAGCAGACACAGACACCTGTCATAGAGGTGTCCTTCCACGATCTCACGGGGTTCGATCCAGACTTCGCTGAGGACATACTGAACGAGCCAAGGCAAATTCTCGGAAGTGGGAGTGCCACTCTTAGCGATATATGCAAGGAGAGGGGGGTCGACCTAGATGCGATGGTTAGAGTCACTGACCTTCCAAGAGACAGTCGTAGGCCACTTAGGGAAATAGGTAGCTCCGATATTGAGAAACTAAGGAGCGTGGAGGTTTCAGTAACCAAGGTCTCAGAACTGAAACCTAGGATTCACAGGGCGGTTTTCCTCTGCCAGAAGTGTGGTTGCACCATAGAGGTAGACCAGAAGAACGAGAGAGAGCTAGAAGAGCCCCTAGAATGCCCACAGGAAACCGGCTGTGGCTCATCATCAAGGGAGACAAGATTCAAACTCGTCATGAACATTTCAAGAATGATAAACAATCAGTGGCTGGAGGTCCAGGAACTACCAGAGAACGTTCCAAGTGGCGCACAGCCAAGGAGGGGTATAACCCTCGTCGAGGGAGACCTAGTCAACAAACACCTTCCAGGAGAGAGAATCACTGCAAATGTGATACCAGTCGTACACAGTGAGGTAAAGAATAGAAAGAAGACCCCGATGTTCGACATCATCTACCACCTAGTAAGCTCGGAGCACGAGAGCGTCCCATTCACCGAGATAAAAATTAGCGAGGAAGATAGGGAGGTGATCATGGAGGTATCAGAGAGGGAGGACCTAGTTACCCTGATGCAGAGATCCATAGCTCCCTCAATTTTCGCTACTAGGGTCATGAATCACGTCAAGAGATCATTGGCCCTGCAGCTATTCGGTGGGGTCAGGAGGTCTACATCAGACAAGAGCCACCTTAGGGGCGACATCCACATACTCCTGATGGGTGATCCCGGGGTTGCTAAATCCCAACTCCTTTCCTACATGTCAAATTTGGCCCCAAGGGGGAAACTTGCATCTGGTGGGGGAGTCACAGGGGCCGGACTGACCGCTGCCGCTGTCAAGGACGCCTTCGGTGATGGGAGGTTCGCTCTGGAAGCAGGCGTTCTCCCGCTTTCCGACAAGGGGCTGGCGGCAATTGACGAGTTCGACAAGATAACCAAGGAAGATAGGAGCGCAATCCATCCCGCAATGGAGCAGCAGCAGATCCACGTTGCCAAGGGCGGTATCACCGCAACCCTTCCTGCGAGGTGCGCCGTCCTGGCCGCTGCGAACCCAAAGGAAGGCAGGTTCTCAAGGAGGGGCCCCAATCAAAGCGTTCTGAGGATGTACGAGGAGACTGGGCTTCCTGCACCTCTAGCATCCAGATTCGACATCATCTGGATGATTAGAGACGAAGTGAAGGCAGAGGATGATGCAAGGATAGCCAAGCACATATTGGACACAAGAACAAGTGCGATGAGTGAGATAAAACTAGAGGAATCAATGGAAATAGATCCATCAGAGCCAGATAAGGACCAGGTATACTCTACCGGGGTAGATGGCCATGAGCACCTCACTCTTGATTTCCTTAGGAAATACGTCGCTTACGCAAAGAGGCACGTGCACCCCGATTTGGATGATGACGCCAAGACCGCTATTCATGAATATTACATCAGTGAGAGGCAGTCATATGGGAGAGAGGATGGATCCGATGAAGCACCGGTCCCGGTTACTGCTAGAGCACTAGAGGCACTGATAAGGCTCACAGAGGCACATGCTAGGATGCACCTCAGACAAGTTGCGAATAAGCGCGATGCAGCAGTCGCTTTGGCGGTTTTCAAGCACTGGAGGGACGAATCGGGAATAGAGGACGACTCGGAACTATATTCGGGAGTGCCCCATCGACAGAGGAACGCTAATACCGTCATCAGGCAAGTTGTCAGGGACATTTGTCAGGAAACGGATGGAACGGCAGAACTCGTCGACATCCTAAACCGATGCAGATCGAGAAACCTCACTGAACAGGCGGTCGAAGAGGCATTATCGAAGATGAGGATGTCAGGAGAATTGTTCATGCCTAGGAACGACACCTACTCCTTCGCCCGCTGACCCTATGAGCAATAGCCCGTTCCGGTGATATGATGGAGCCCATAGGTGACGTGCACGCACCCTCCAGTTTGGACCCAGCGGCACTTGGGTTCATGTGCGGCCTCGAGATTCATCAGCAACTAGCAACGGGCAAGCTGCATTCCAGGATGCCAAGCGAGCTCTACGAGTTTGGGATAGATGAAGTCCCATCTGATTGGGCTGTTTCCAAGAGGAAACTCAGAGCTTCCCATGGAGAAAGCGGAAGAATCGATGTGGCAGCTAGGTTCGAACAGAGGAGGAACCGTTCCTTCGTGTACATACAGCCCCCAAACTCGGGATTAATCGAGATGGACGAGGCGCCGCCTTTGGTGCATGACGAGGAAGCAGTCGAAGCAGTCCTGACTATCTCGGCAATGATGGACGCCAAGCCAGTACCAGCGATGCAGGCCATGCGAAAGACAGTTGTCGACGGCTCCAACACTAGTGGTTTCCAGAGAACCACTTTGGTCTCAACCAATGGTATCATAGGGACCCAATCGGGAGACGTCGGAATAGCAGTAGTGTGCTTGGAGGAGGACTCCGCTAGAAGGCTCGACTCGGAAATAACCCCCAATGGGGAGGTAGTGACATACACTCTCGACAGACTAGGCGTCCCACTGGTGGAGATTGCTACAGACCCCGACATATCCTCCCCCGACCACGCCAAGGAGACTGCATTGGCCCTAGGCACACTTCTGAGGGATACCAGGATGGTCAGGAGAGGCCTAGGATCAATCCGGCAGGATCTGAATGTCAGCATCGCATGTGGCGATAGAGTGGAAATCAAGGGCTGCCAAGACCTCGATTGGATCCCTAAGATAATCCGGCTAGAGATGGCCAGACAGCTGCACATGTACAGACTGGCAAACGAACTTAGGGAAGAATCAGGACTACCTCCGCTGCCTCCGGACAGGAGAAAAACAGAGAGGCCAGTAGAGAGCAGGGTCGCTCTAGCCGCACAATCAAAAATTCCACTGGACATGCACGATGTTTCCAAATTCCTATCTGGTTGCGACTCAAAGAGAGTAACGGACTCTTTGGAGATGGGCGATAAGGCGCTATGCGTCGTGCTCCCTGGGTTCTCTGGAAAGCTGGGCTCGAAGAAGGAAGACTCAGAGGGCGCCCAGCTCCCCCGTCTCGGAAGAGAGCTAGCAAGTGCAGCAAAACTAGCAGGAGTAGCTGGGATTTTCCATTCAGACGAACTTCCTGCGTACGGAATCAGACAGGAAGAAGTCGACTCAATAATCCACGGTCTTTCACTTTCCGAATCCGATGCCTTCGCAATCTGCGTGGGCCCCCAATGGCAAGTAGAATTAGCTTTGGAGTCAGTCGTTAGCAGGGCTAGGATGGCCTACCATAGAATCCCCCAGGAAGTACGGAACGTAGTGATTAGGAAGGGCCAGCCCGAGGATGGAACAACCACTGCCATGCGTCCCCTCCCTGGTGGGGCGCGGATGTATCCAGAGACAGATATACCCGTATTGGACATCACCCCCCAGAAGTGGGATGACATCCTTGGAAGCCTCCCCCTCACATCGTCCCAAAGGCTAGAGAGGATAGGATCTTACGATATCTCATCCAATCAAATAGAGTCCATTCTGAACAACGAGCTCGACGATCTTTTGGTAGGGGGAGTTGAGGGAGAGCTCCAGATCCCTGCAAAGGCATGGGCGAGTGCTTTGCTGGAGTTCGGAACATCGAAGATTCGCGCACTGGAGGTCGCCATTCACCTAAGGGAGAATGGAGTGATGACAAGAGAGGGCGTGCCTCCTCTGGTCGAAGAAGCCCAATCCGAAGATACGGAGCACCTCCTGGAGTGGATGGCCTCCGAGGCCTCGTCGAGGGGCTTCACCCCTGCTGGAGATAGTGAAGTAGAAATTGCTGTGGACGAGGTTCTGAATGAGCGGGAGGAATTCATCAGGGAGAGGGGACAAGGGGCAATAGGCCCACTCATGGGGGTAGTCATGGGCAAACTGGGTGGTTCAGCAGATGGTAAGATCGTCAGCAGGATCCTAAGGGAGAAAATACTAGAGATGCTAGATTAGCGTCCTATTATTCGTCGTTCTTAATCCTATTAGCATAGTTAAATTACCTTCGACTCCCCACTAGATTTCCATGTCTGACTTAGTAGCCCTGATAGTCCTGTTTGCAATACTCACGATAGTGGGAGGGGCGGGCAGGTATGGTGAGAACAGACTCAAATCACTGTCGGTTGCTTGGGTTGTTTTCCTACTAGTCACATTCCCTACTTTGAGTACCGAGTGGGCTAGGATGACGTCGGAGTTGGTAGACGATGACGAGGACCCCCATTATGGGCTACCGGACATCTGGGAAGGCAAGCAAGTCGTCTGCTTCAACTTCCCCGGGGAAAACGCCCCTGGAGGCTATGACGGAGGTAGGCATCACATAGACAGCGATGGAACCAAATTCTTGACCGACTCCAACTGGAACGGCTCAGGGGCCTGCGTCGGGGGCTTCTCCGGATTCGAGATCGGAATCGAACTTCTGGACGAGGCTGTGGTTGTGTCAGGAGGCGACTTCGCCTACAACTCAACTCAATTCTCATTCGGATTGCAGATTGACTCAATAGGCGGAGTTGAGCCATGCGATGCCGCCCCCTGCCCAGAAGATTTCTCCTCAGGAGCATATTGGGGCCTTTACCACAATGGCCAGATGGCGTTGGTTGGAATAAGTGACCTTCCACTGGAAGATGATAGCGTAATAACTTGGACAATAGAGACGTGGTGAAGCCATGAGAAGCAAAATCATGATTAGATGGCTCCTCCCATCTGTGTGAGGGTGCCACCATGTTAGACGCGCATGCAGTGACTTTATCCCCCATTGAGACCTTCATTCTGAACGTCTTCCTTCTAGCCATAATTGGGTGGTCTATGTGGAAGGCCGAGAAGTCACTTTCCCCTGGAAGTGATGCCATGGTAATGGCCTTGATTGGGGTATTCGCAGTTTCTGGGAGAGTCCTTCTTGACCCCCTCCCTAACGTACAGCCAGTCACGGTAATCGTCCTGCTAGCCGGAATTCACTATGGCGCCGCTCGTTCAACGGTTCTCGCAACATCAGTTGCACTAGTATCGAACATATTCCTCGGACATGGAATTTGGACGCTGTACCAAGCAGCCGCTTGGTCATTGGTTGGGATATCAGGCTCCTTGCTTTCCGAGAGGCTAACCTTCTCCGGCTCACTCGCCGTCTCCAGGGTAGCGGCCTTCTCGGTGGCCGCGGCTTTCCTCTTCGATTGGGTGGTCTCTCTCAGTGCCCTACACTCGTTCGGGGTGGACATGCTACTCGTGTACATCATCTCAGGAATTCCCTTTGACATTCTACATGCCGCTGGGAACGTGTTCTTCGTGGCATGGCTCTCAACGCCCCTGTCAGAGATGATGTCCCGACACAGTACGAGAAGAACGGTGGTGAGGGAAACTGTCGCGATCAGAAGCTGACCTTACCATGGTTCTGGTCACAAGAGCGGATCTCAACCTATCCAAGGGCAAGCTAGCAGCTCAGTGCGGCCACGCCGTAAGCGAGTGCGTTCTGAAGGCGAGCTCCAAGGAGCCAAAGATACTGAAGAGGTACCTCAGCGATGGGGCTCGTAAGATAGTGGTGGCAGCCCCCCACTTGGAGGCCTTGAGGAGGATATACGGAGAAGCCGCCGAGAGCGGTCTGATAGCGCACATGGTCAAGGACGCAGGCCACACTGAGATTCCTGCGGGCACGGTTACAGTCGTGGGCATAGGGCCAGGGCCTAGGAGCTCCATAGACTCGATTACAAGCAGCCTGCCGCTGGTCAAGTAGAATCAGAAAGAGGTTTGAGATTCGGCGGGACTGGGAGTGAACCCCCCAGCCCGCCTTACGTTATTCTGACCAATCGTTTTACCGATCTCAGACTGCGTCGTCGACCATTACGCCGACTCTGGCGCCGAGACCTACTAGTAGGCCGTCAACGATCCAGTCTAGGGCGACATCCTGGATGCCGTCTGCGCCGCTTAGGAGCGAAGCTCCCATCTCGTGCGCTGCGTCCATTCCGCCCATTGCACCGGCAAGGGCCATCAACGAGAAGGCCGCTACCCATGCGTCACATCGGGTGTAGATGGTCCAGAATACTGCACCACCTGCAATCATCCCGAGTGCTCCCCATAGCTCAGGGGCCTCCCAGGCTGTTGCTGCCCAACCGGTCTCTATAGCTCCAGCCTCGGTCATCAGTGCGATCGCTAGTGCGGCACCGACTACCTGAGATAAGAGTAGCATAGCGTTACCCATCATTCCGTCTGTGTCACTCAGGTCACCGGTCATCATGTGGCACCAAGTAACAACAGGCAGGATGTGCGCTCCACCGATTGCCATCCATGCTGCAGCCATTAGAACAGCACCCTCTAGGCTTCCTAGGCCGGCTCCCGAGAGAACCATCCAGGATACCATGAAGGCACCTCCAACTTCATTCATCATTGCTCTGTTGTCCATTTCCATATTTTTTCCTCCTCACCT
>MDSY01026142.1_pt1 | contig 14525 bp, 17 predicted proteins | sample 811131 | NCBI WGS metagenome assembly MDSY01 (sample SAMN05326643, study PRJNA326480) | marine metagenome | isolation source: seawater | place: Atlantic Ocean: South West | collected 2010 | reverse complement strand
TATGGATCATACACTAGACGATCACATAGCTGAAGCTCTATCTTGTTTGTCGTATGGCTTTGCATGGTTCGAAGTAGTATACAAACGCAGAGTTGGTCCTACACAGACAAATGATAAGAAGAGATCTAAGTATACTGATGGTAGAATGGGTGTACGTAAGATAGCAATGCGCGCACCTTGGACAGTATCTAGGTTTGACGTAGATAATAAGACTGGTGACATACAAGGTGTCTATCAAGATGGTGGTTATGCAGGTACTACGAAACATTATATCCCTACTCGTAAGAGCTTGTACTATCGTACTACGAGCCTTAATGGAGATCCTAGTGGGCGTTCTATCTTGCGTAACGCTTATACTTCTTATGAGTATCTTAATAACTTACAAGCTATTGAAGCGATTGCTGTAGAGCGAGAGTTAGCAGGTATACCTGTAGCTCGTATTCCCTCGGAGTACTTATCTCCAGACGCTACATCATCACAAGTACAGTTTAAGTCTAATCTTGAGCAGATACTACGTGACGTTAAGTTTAATGAACAAGGTTACATAATTACTCCTTCAGATACATACCCTGATAAGGATGGAAGTCCTACTAATATCAGGTTAGTTGATGTAGAGCTTATGTCTTCAAGTGGTTCTAGGAACATAGATATTGACCCCATAGTAAAAAGGTATCAACACGATATTGCTAGGAGTGTCTTATCAGAGTTCCTAATGCTTGGTAGTCAAGGCGGTTCATACGCTTTGTCGAAGAGCAAGACAGACTTGTTCCTCCGCGCCCTTGAGAGTTACATCCAGCAAATTGTCGATGTCCTCAATAAGCAGTTAGTCGAGAGACTATGGGAGTTGAACGGTCTGGACTATTCGTTGATGCCGACTATTGAAGCTGGCGATGTCGCACCTCACGACCTACGTGAGATTGCAGGGTTCTTGCGTAACCTTAACGGCGCAGATATTAGCGTTAGTGACCATCCAGAGGTTATACAAAACCTTATGGACATAGCAGACCTAAATTATGACCCCGATAGGGAAACAGAAACAGAAGAGCAAGATGAAGAAGCTCTTGAAGAACAGGAAGAATAATAATGGCGTTTTTAGACAACAGAGTGTTTGACAATGGTTTAACCATACTAGACACAGAAGCAAACGTAGTCCACGTAACTTCAGCAGAAGCTACAACTTATGCGGCGGCTACATCCACACTATCATTAGGTAACTCTACCTCACTTTCCATCGCGGCTCCTTCGGATCGTGCAGGTGGTGGACGTAAAGTCACAGTATCAGCTATCTCAGATGGTTCGATTACAGGTACAGGTACAGTTACTCACTATGCTCTTGTAGACACAACTAACACACGTTTGTTAGCTACAGCGGCTCTTACAGCATCACAGTCAGTTACAAGTGGTAACACATTTACATTGGCTACATTTGATATTGGTATCCCTGATCCATCTTAAGGAATAAACTATGGCACTTGTTATTAAAGATCGTGTAAAAGAAACAACTACTACAACTGGTACTGGGACTTACACACTAGCAGGTGCTGAAGTTGGTTTTCAATCCTTTTCCACTATAGGTAATGGTAACACTACTTACTATACTGTTACTGATGGTGGAGACTGGGAAGTTGGTATTGGCACGTACACTGCTTCTGGAACCACTTTAGCACGTACAACAATACTATCCTCATCTAACAGTGGTAATGCTGTTGATTGGTCGGCTGGAGAGAAGTTTGTATTTGTAACTCAACCTTCCTCTAAAGCATCTTTCTTAGATGCAGATGGTAATCTACCATTTGCGGACAACTCAAAAGCTAAATTCGGTGCTGGGTCTGACTTACAGATTTATCATACTGGCTCGGCCAGCCGTATCCAAGACACGGGTACAGGTAACTTGTATATAGCAGGAACACACTTACAGCTAACAAACGCAACTATATCCGATAACTATTTGCAGGCAGTATCTGGCGGAGCAGTTTCGATTTATCATAACGGCGACCCCAAACTAGCCACAACAGCAAGCGGAATTTCAGTATCAGGTAATGTAACTGTAACAGGTACTGTTGATGGTCGTGATATAGCTACTGACGGAGCTACTCTAGATAACATAGAAACTGAAGTTGCGGCTCTTGCTAATGGTATGGTATATAAGGCGACTGGGATGCTTCTGCTGGTAGTTTTCCATCGGGCGCGCAAACTGGTTGGTTCTACTATGTATCTGTAGCAGGTACTGTAAACAGTGTAGCTTTTCATGTAGGTGATAACATTGTCGCTACTACAGATAATGCTTCCACTTCTGTTTACGCTGGTAACTGGTCTAAACATGATAACACAGATGCAGTACAATCAGTTGTTGGATTAATTGGCTCTATAACTAAAAGCTCACTCCTAACTGCTTTAAATGTAGAAGACGGGGCTGATGTAACAGATACAGCTAATGTAACATCTGCTGGTGCTTTGATGGATAGTGAAGTTACTAACTTATCTCAAGTAAAAGCATTTGATAGCACAGATTATGCTACAGCCGCCCAAGGTACTACTGCTGATAATGCAGTACCTAAAGCTGGTGGAACAATGACAGGAACTCTATTTACTCCGACAGTAGACTTTGGTGACTGGACTATAACTGAAAGTGGAGGTTCTTTATACTTTGCTTACAGTGGAACAAATAAATTCAAGCTCGACAGTAGCGGAACATTGTCTGTAACTAATGACGTACAGACTGACCAAACAATAACATAAGCTAATAGTGAGTACACGAAGATGGCAGTAAAAATAAACGGCACTGAGGTAATTGACGACAGTAGAAACGTAGTAAACGTGGGTAATGTCGATGGCAGAGATGTATCTGTCGATGGGGCTAAATTAGATAACGTATCTGCTAATGCAGATGTTACTGCCACAGCTTTACCTACAGCATTGACAGGTTTATCTACTAGTGCATCTCCAGCATCTGATGATCTTATTGTGTCGTATGATACTTCTGCTGGCACATGGAAAAAAGCTACTGTTACTGCCACTGCTCTTCAAGGTCAGAAGGGACAGAAAGGCGAAGTTGGGGCTACTGGATCTCAAGGTATTCAAGGTAATACAGGTGCAACTGGTAGTGCTGGTTCTAACGGAGCTAAAGGTCAGAAGGGTGAGGTCGGTGTAACTGGTAATACAGGATCGACTGGAGCTAAAGGACAAAAGGGTGAAGTCGGAGTAACTGGCAATACTGGCTCAACTGGTCAGAAGGGTCAGAAGGGTGAGGTCGGAGCTACAGGAGCTACAGGTAGTGCTGGTTCTAACGGATCAAACGGAGCTAAAGGACAAAAGGGTGAAGTAGGAGCGCAAGGTATACAGGGCATACAAGGTGTCTCTGGTAATACTGGATCAACTGGTTCTCAAGGTCAGAAAGGCCAAAAGGGGGAGGTTGGTGCATCTGGCGGTACAGGCTCAACTGGACAAAAAGGACAAAAGGGTGAGGTTGGAGCTACAGGTTCTACTGGAAGTACTGGAGGTACAGGATCAACAGGCTCAACTGGACAAAAAGGACAAAAAGGTCAAACTGGCTCTACAGGAAGTACAGGGTCTACAGGCTCCCAAGGTCAGAAGGGTCAAAAAGGAGAAGTAGGAGCGCAAGGTAATACTGGTAATACTGGTAGTACAGGCTCTACGGGTTCTACTGGACAGAAGGGTCAGAAGGGACAAACAGGTTCTACTGGCGGTACAGGCTCTACGGGTTCTACTGGTCAGAAAGGTCAAAAGGGACAAACTGGTTCTGGAGGTTCAACTGGATCTACTGGTCAGAAAGGACAGAAGGGACAAACTGGTTCTGGAGGTTCAACTGGATCTACTGGACAAAAAGGACAGAAGGGTCAAACTGGTAATACAGGCTCTACAGGTGGTACAGGATCTACTGGTCAAAAGGGCCAAAAGGGTGCAAGTTTCTCTGGTAGTGGTACAGGTGCAGTTCAAGTTCCAGCTGGTACAACAGCACAAAGACCTAGTAGTCCTTCTAATGGAGTATTTAGATATAACACTGAGCTTTATGAAGGTGAGTTCTGGAGTTCTTCTCAAAGTATGTGGGTTGGAGCTGGTCAAAAACCTCCATTTACTGTTGAATACCTTATCATCGGCGGCGGCGGCGGAGGCGCAGTTAGACCTAGTAGGTGGGGCGGTTGTGGTGGTGCTGGAGGATACAGATCTTCAGTATCAGGAGAATCATCTGGCGGTGGAACATCCGCTGAATCCTCACTTACAGTTCCATCAAGCGGCAGAATAGATTTTACTATTGGAGCCGCTGGTGCTGGTACTGGATATGGTGATGGAGGACAAGGTGGTAATTCATCCCTAACAGTACAAGGTAGCAGTGCAATTACTTCTCTTGGTGGAGGTCGCGGAGGCTGGTTTGGTGGTTTCAGTGGAGCGTCTGGTGGTGGAGGTTCTAATGGTGACGCTGGTGGTTCTGGTACAGCTGGACAAGGCTATGCCGCTGGTCCAAGTCAAGGTGTTGGTTATGGAGGCGGTGGCGGTGGTGCTGGTGCGGTTGGAGTGTTAAGGTTTGGAGGTGTTGGTGTAGCAAGTAGTATAACTGGATCATCCGTAACCAGAGCCGCAGGAGGCTCAAATTCTCACAATAATGCTGGTTCAGCTGGCAGTGGTACTTTACCAAACGGCGGTGGTGGCTCTGCATCTTATAGCGGTGGCGGTCTAGCTGGTAGTGCTGGAATTGTTATTATTAGATATTCAGGTGCAAGTAGGCTAAGTTTATCAAGCGGAACTATTACTACTAATACAACTGGTGGTTACACAATACATGAGGTAAAAAGCACTGGGTTCATACAATTTGCACTCTGATTTAATAGGAAAAATATAAAATGGCAATATTCGCAAAAGTGTTAGATGGTTTGGTATCAAATATAATTGTTGCAGATGACAATAGCTTCCTTGAATATTATGTTGATGATAGTGCTGGTGATTGGATTGAAACGTGTCAATATACATACGGAAATGTTCATACAGAAGGTGGCACTCCTTTGCGGAAAAATTATGCAATTATAGGAGGTCATTATGATGCAAGTAAAGAAGCATTTTATGCCCCTCAACCTTATCCAAGTTGGATACTAGATAGTGAAACTTATACATGGGATGCACCAGTACCTTACCCTTCAGATGGAGAACCTTATGATTGGGACGAAGAAACATTATCATGGATACTCGTAACCTCTTAATACATCAAATATCACTTCACGGTTCAGCTTACGATGCTCGTAACAAGCAGTGGAGTGATATATATTCTGAGACTGGTTGTAAGCCCCTTACAGGCTGGTTAGACCCTATCCACAATAGAACTATACTAAAAGGTGAGTTTGGATGCTCAGTGAGCCATTTAAGGGTCTGGGAGAAGATTGCAAATAGTAACTCTAACGGTATCATACTGGAAGAAGATGCAGTCTATGATAGTATAGATACAGACAAAGTAAATAGACTTCTTAATTCCCACGATAGTGTATGGTTAGGTTATAGACTGAACGACATGGGTTATTGGTATAACTGCCATGCTTATGCAATTACTCCTGATACAGCAAGGCTACTAATACAAGACTTTAAGGATAACATCATCCCAGTTGATGAATGGGTTCCCATGAAGCTAAAACATAAACATAATTACTTCTATAAAGAAGAGGTCGTTACTCAAATCCCAAGGTCTACCCGACCAAGTACTATAGAGGAAGAAGATGATCCGATGATAGACTCTAGTAAGATCAATATAATAACAGTAGCTACAGACGAAACTAAAATGTGGCCACTATCACAGTCGTGTGACAGACATCAAATTAATCTAGTTAACCTTGGAAAAGGTGATAGCTGGAAGAGTGAGATGGAAGGATACGATGGTCTAAGAAAAGTAGAACTAGTAAAGAACTTAGTCAAAGACTTAGCTAAAGATGAGATAGTGATATTCGTTGATGGTTATGATACTTTCTTCACTGAAGGTTACGAGACGATAGTAGAAAGGTTCTTAGACTTCGATGTAGATATATTGTTTGGAGCAGAACAAGAATGTTGGCCTATAACAGATAATCACTTCTACAAAGAAAGCTGGATAGACGATGGAACACCATATAGGTATTTAAATAGTGGATTGTATATAGGATACGCAGGTGCTATAAATGAGTTCCTTAACTTACCAAGTACAGACGCTAAAGGCGATGATCAACTATACTGTCAAACTAGATATTTAAAACTAAAAGATGGTACAGTAGAAACAGAGTATGCAAACAAAGTAGGATTAGACTACGAAGCATACATATTTCAGAACCATGATACAAACATAAAGATAGTAAATGGTCAACTATGGAATGACAGAACTAGTTGTTGTGGATGTATATATCACGGTAATGGAGGTAAGTCAGAAAAAGACTTCTTTTACAGTCTAGCTAAAGAGTTTGGTTATGAGAAACCCCTCCCTTATACTACTAGGACAAGTAGAGATTTAGACTACAAAGAAGTAGCTCAAGACTTGCTAGTTACAAAACTATTATCCGAAAGTGAGTGCAAAGACTTAATAGCTAAGTCTGACGCTTTAGGTGGTTGGGGTAATCTAGATGGAGATAAGTTTCCAGCACAAGAGATAAGACTAAAGAGATTAGGTCTGTGGAAACAATACGAAGCTCTCTGGAAAGATAGACTGTTTAAGATCTGTGAGAAACATTGGAAGCCTGTAGAGTACATGGGGTTACGTGATGCCTTCACTATGCGTTATGCTATGGACACACAGAAGTCTTTAGGATTACATACAGACGCATCTCTTATAACTGGTAGCGTTAAATTAAACGACAACTATGAAGGTGCTACACTTTATTTTCCACGTCAGGGTTTTGATAACCTAGATATACCCGTTGGAAGTTGCATACTATTCCCTAGTCAAGTTACTCATGGTCATTATGTCGATGAGTTAAGGTCTGGGGTTAAATATTCATTAACTATGTGGACATCCCGTTATGTGGGTGACGAAAACTAGGAGCAATAAATGTTTGGTACTAGCCCTTTTGCATCCGCTACCTTTGCAGGTATGGGGAGTGAACGACAAGATATAACAGCTAGTTCCATTACGACTGGTTCTTCAATTATACCCCCTGTTACAATGCAAGAGGATGAAACTCTAGGTGCATTGTTTGTTACATCTGGAAACCCTGATCTTGGAACTTCTGGTTTTAATCAAGGTCAAACATTAACTTCTATAAACTTAAGTTCTGGTACACCAGTAATTGACACTGCCCTCTTACAAGAAGACGAGACATTTTCTACTGGGGACTTATCCTCTAATGCACCCACGCTAGGTACAGCAGATATTACTGAAGATAATAAACTATCTTCTATTGTTATAGATACTGGCGTTCCAGTAAATGCAACATCTTCTTTTAATCAGGGTCAAACTCTAAGTGCTAATAATATAGACACAGGTTCTGTAGTTATTGACAACCTAGCTATGTCAGAAGAAGAGACTTTCTCTGCTCTAAATATAATTACTGATACTCCAAATACTGATAGTGCAGACATAACAGAAGGTAATGTACTTTCTACTCCTAACTTAGATACAGGAATAGATCTACCTTCTGCTACAATGCAAGAAGACGAAACATTTTCTACTGGAGATGTAAGCGCAGGTAATCCTGACGTTAGTGTCGCTGTAATAAATCAAGGTCAAACTCTTAATACTGGAGATCTAGATACTGGTAACTTAAGTCTACCTGCAATAACAATGCAAGAAGATGAAACGTTTGTTGCTAGACCTATAACTACTGATACTCCACAGACACCAAGTGTAAGTTTCTTACAAGATCATATAATACAGATAGCAAACTTAAACACTGCACCTCCTGTACTTGACAGTCCTATAATAAATCAAGACCACATAATTTCTACTGGAGACTTGAATACTGGTTCTGTAAGTGTACCTGATATATCAATGTCAGAAGAAGAGACATTTTCTACTGGAGACTTAACAACTGGAGTTCCAACAGTAGATAACGTTGTTATGGTATACAATGCTGTACTCGTTACTCCTAACCTTACAACAGGAATACCAGAAGTAGATCGTACTGTCATAATAGGTGATCACTACTTCTTATTAGATAATGTTATTACTGGTATCCCAGTCTTAGGTGAACCTTACTATAATCCAGCTTTAGCTAGAGTGGTAAACATAGGCAACCAACGTATAGGTAGCAGAACAGAAATAGCGAATAGTAACTCAGTTAGATTTGACTCAAACAATAAGGTTAAGATAGGCTAATGGCTTTTAGAATTAAAACAAATGATACTAGCCCTAAGTTGGCAGTAACCCTAGAAGATGCAAACGGTAGTGCTATAAACATTACAGGTAATAACGGTGTGAGATTTCACATGAAAGCATTTGGAGCTACCACACTTAAGGTAGATGCTCCTATGACAGTTACAAGTGCTTCTGGTGGTGTAGTACAATACCCTTGGGTAGCCGCAGATACTAATACTGCTGGCACTTACTACGGTGAAGTAGAAGTTACATATGCTGATAACACAGTAGAGACTTTCCCTAACAACGGTTACTTCACTATTATTATTAAAGAGGATTTAGATTAATGGCTAAAGTGGGTGACAGAGTAAGTTGGTCTTCATCAGGTGGTACAGCAAGAGGTATCATAAGAAGCATACATCGTGACGGTGCAGTACCTAACATACCTGTAAAGATAACAGGTACTAAAGAGGAACCAGCGGCACGTATAGAGCTAGTTGATGATGAAGGTAAGCCACGTAATCAGTTTGTTGGTCACAAGATGACTAGCTTAAATAAATATGCGGAGGTTGTGGACAAAGCAGACAAGCCACTAAACAAACCTTTTAGGCTACCAAAAGGGTCTAGTAAGAAGTTTGGCGTATACGTTAAGTCTGGTGACAAGACAGTCAAAGTTACATTCGGCGACCCTAACATGGAAATTCGTCGAGATGATCCTAAAGCTAGAGCTAACTTTAGAAGCCGACACTCATGTAGTACGGCTAAAGATAAAACCTCGGCAAGATATTGGTCTTGCAGAATGTGGAGTGGTAGTACAGTGGGAAGTATGACTAAAGATATTACAGGTCAAATATTAAAGACCGATGAAGAACAACGCATGGTCTATGGTTGGGCTTCTGTAGTAACCGAAAAAGGTGAACCAGTAGTCGATAGACAGGGCGATGTAATTAAACCTGACACGTTAGTAAGTGCCGTAAACAAGTTTATGGAGCATGTACGTGTAGGTAAAGAAATGCACAAGGGTGAGCAGATTGGTGCAGTTATCCATTCTATGCCTATCACTAAAGAGATTGGTGATTCCCTTGGCATCCAGAGTGACCGAGAAGGTTGGATAGTAGCGTTTAAAGTATATAACGATGATGTCTGGACTAAGGTAAAATCTGGTGAACTAGCCGCCTTTAGCATTGGTGGCAGAGCAACAAAGGAAGACTATAATGGCTAACCTTTTAACCATGCTTGAATTAGACGAATTGTCTTTGGTAGATCGTCCAGCCAATGCGGAGGCAATGGTATCATTATTTAAGCGCGACAACTTCGACGGGGAAACTATGAACGAAGAATTAGAAACAACAGTAAAAATGTCCGATGAGATGTTAGGTAAACTGAAGCCTTACATGGACAAGGGTATGTCTGAAGAAGAAGCTATGAAGGCTTATAACGCAGACATGAAGAAAGCAAAAGAAGCTGAAGTAGACAAAGCTAACGCTGAAATCGAAACACTTAAAGCGGAGAATGAGCGTTTACGTAAATCTCTAATTGAGAACGGCTACATAATCAAATCAGACGCTATCGAAAAGAAAGCTCCAGAAGAGTTCCTTGAGTACGAAGGCGACAAAATAAACAAGGCTGACATTCCAGCACCTATCTTAAAGGCGTTAGAAGAAGCTGAGTTCACTAAAGCTGACTTAGAGCTAACAACTAAAGCGGAAGAAGTCCTTCCTAACTTTGATGTAGCTACAGCAAAAGAATTAGTCAAATCATTTGAGACTAATGAAGAAGTTATGGGTGTACTAAAAGCCGCTGATAAAGCATTTGGTTCATCTATGGAAGAAGTAGGCAAGGCAGATGTTGACGGTGAGTTTACTACCGCTTCAGATAAACTTGATGCACTTGTAAAGTCTTATATGGACACTAACACAATGAAGAAGAGCGAATACGCTGTAGCATACTCTGCTGTTGCAAAGACCGATGAAGGTAAAGCTCTTATCACTAAATCCTATAAAGGGGAATAATCATGGCTGTAACGCAATCACGCGACAACCGCACTCTAATCGCTGGTGCTGATCTTAGCACCTCTCAATTCTTATTCGCAAAAATGGATGCCGCCGCTAAAGCTGTTTTAGCTGGAGACGGTGATGGCACTATCGGTATAATTGCCGTTGGAGCAGAATCTGGAAATGCTTGTACAATAACTCACTCAGGTAAAGTCATGGTAAAATGTGGCGGAACTGTAACTATCGGAGACGATGTAGGCATTGATGCCGCTGGTAAAGCTGTCAATGCGGCTTCTGGTGACATCATCGTTGGTCGTGCTTACGAAGCAGGTGTTGACGGTCAAATCATCGCAATCGAATTGATCCTAGCCGCTAACGCTCACGCTTAATTTAAGGAATATATATTATGCCACTATTAACACCATCCAGTGTACATCTGGATCAACCACTTACTAACTTGACTATCGCTTACGCGCAAGCAGATACAAACTTTATTGCGGACAAAGTGTTCCCAATCGTCGGTGTGCAGAAGCAGTCAGACAAGTATTACATCTATGATCGTGACAACATGAATCGTACAGGGGACGTTAAGAAATTAGCTCCACGTACAGAAGTGAACCGTATCGGTATGTCACTATCAACAAGCTCATACTTTGCAGACGTATTTGGTCTAGGTATGGACTTCGATCAACAAACACTAGCTAACGAAGATGCCGCTTTGGAAATTCGTTCAGCTGGAGCGCAAACACTTGCGACACGTTTGATGATACACCGTGAAGAGCAATTCGCTTCAACTTTCTTCTCAACTAATGTTTGGGGAACAGAGTATGATGGCGTAGCTAACGGTGACAACAACTTAGACTCAGAGTTCACATACTGGTCAGACTACACAAACGCTACACCAATCGTAGACGTAACTAAAGCACGTAGAGCGATGCAACTTAAGTCTGGCGGATACAAGCCAAACACAATGGTTGTAGGTAAAGAAGTACGTGACGTATTAATTAACCACCCAGACATCCTAGCACGTTTAAACGGCGGATCAACTGTAGCTAACCCTGCATTGATCACAGACGCTAAACTAGCTGAGATCTTTGAAGTGTCTAACTTCTACGTAATGGAAGCAGTCAAGAACGACTCAGCAGAAGGTATTGCAGAAAGCAACTCTTTCATCGGTGGTAAAACAGCTATGTTAGCACACGTTGCTCCTTCAGCTGGATTAATGACACCTATGGCTGGCGGTACATTTGCTTGGAACACTTTAGACGGTGTAAACAACTTAGGTATCACAGTTGAGTCATTCTCAGACGATGCTCTTAAGCGTCAACAGGTTGCAGAACACATCCAAGTTAAAATGTCTTACGACATGAAAGTCACTGGTGCTGACTTAGGTGTATTCTTTAACACAGCTATAGCGTAAAACTATACATAACATTTGGTGAGGGCTTAAGTGTCCTCACCTCTTTTATTAAGGAGAACCCGATATGATACCATTTCAGTTTGATAGACCCGTATTTATAAAACAAGAATTTAGTGGTGGAGGAAGAGATTGGAAGAGATCAGAACATTACCCTTGGAAAGAGTTATCTCTATCTAGTGACGTTGTTCAAACTCTATACAATAACAATTTCCTATACCACAACTCTAACTTAGAAGTTAAAGCTAAAGTTGGAGATGGACTAGAAGTACTTGATGTAGCATCACTAGCAGTCCTAGTAGATACGATCAATGCTAAAGTAAAAGCTAAGACTAATTCCCACGCAGAGTTTACTCGTAAGAAGTGTAAGAAGTCTAAGATACTAGAGAAGCAACGCGGTCTACTCCGCAGTTGGCGTAGAAATTATGGAGAGTTGGAGAACGACTAATGGCTTGGAGCTACGACGAAGGAAATCTAAATATATCTGATGCACTAGGTAGATTAAACTCTACTAGATTATTGATCGGTGACACAGACCTAAATGATAAGCAAGTACAAGATGAAGAAGTTTCATTCGCTCTAGCTCAAGCTAACAATAACGTATACAAAGCTGGTGGGTGGTTATGTAGAGCTATAGCGGCTAAGTATTCTCGTTCTGTCGATGTAGAGATAAGCGGAGCGTTAAAAGAAGCCTCATCACAACTACAGGCTCACTACACTAAGTTAGCAGATACACTAGAGTATCAAGGAACTAAACTAGGTGGTAGCTTGGGTATTTCTGCTGGTGGTATATCTGTTTCCACTGTAGAGGGTGTAAGAGAAAATACTAATAGAGTTAGACCAGAGTTCAACAAGGATCAATTTAAGATAGACGCAGAAACTACTGATTACGAATAGGGATGTCACATGCAAGCGTACAATTTACTTAAACTGGTACAACGTCATGGTAGTACTTTAATACTAAGAAAGACTACTGCTGGTTCTTACAATGCTAGTACTGGTGAGTTCTCTAGTACAGTTAAAGAATATGAAATAACTGCCTATATGTATAATGTACAAGAGGGCGTTCTACTAAACGAGATAAGACGTGGCACACGTAACTGTGTGATACCTGCCCTTGGCTTACCTGCAATACCTACAGACAACGATCAAATCTCTGGTAGAGGCGACACAGTGTCTATCAATAACGTACAGACTGTCTATGCTTCTGGTGTAGCGGTATGCTACGTCTGTGAGGTATCTGAGTAATGAAAACAAATATAAAAGTTAATGTTAATAAACTAGAGGGTGACTTCGAGAGACTCAACGAAGAGATAGAAGAAGAAGTTGAAGACTTTCTTAGGGACATAGCTTATAGTACCATAGAGTTCTCAAAGCCCTTTGTAGATACAGGAACTTATATAACTTCATTCTCTTATAGTACAGGTTCTGGTAGACCTAGAGGTGGATCATCTCACGGTAAACCCAGAAGACAGAACCCTACCTCTAAAGGTAATCAAGGTCTACAATTACTGTATGGTGATATAGCACAACTAGACTTAGCTAATACGACTATGGTAAGTTTAAGGAATGGTTCTGTTCACGCTGAGTTTGTAGAGTATAAACACCAACACGCAGTATTCGAGAGGATAGGAATTAAGTATGGCTGATGTTCATAAAATTATAAGGTCAGCACTAGAGACACAACTTGCTAATGTAGCAGGTAGTCCTCTAATAGCTTACGAGGGCGTTTCTTTTGTACCTACAACTGGCACTAGCTATTTACAGGTACTGTTTGCCCCTGTATCACGTAGACCTGCTGTACGGGGCTTAAATCCTCAACAGAGATATGATGGTCTATTCTCAATCAACTGTTACGCACCAGAAGGTCATGGACCAGCTGTAGCAGACACCCTTGCTAAGAACGTCATTGATGCGTTTGAGGCTACTACTTCTTTAACATCAAATAATATAAACGTATCTATTGACTATGCAGAACGACAACAAGGCTTCTTAGATAGCCCTTGGTACTTTGTCCCTGTTAGCATTGGTTGGTACGCATACACATAATTCTATAGGAGAATATAATATGGCCTTTGCACAGGGTTCACGTTCCAGCCTGTCATACATTGCTGAAAGCACTTTCGGTACGACACCTGCTGGTAACTTCCAAAACTTACCTTTCACTTCACACTCACTTAACATGACTAAAGATCGTGTTGAAGGTACTGACATTCAAGCTGATCGTATGTCTAGAGTAGATCGTCACGGAAACCGTCAAGTGTCTGGAGACATTACAGGAGATCTAAGAGAAGGGGACTTCGACGAACTACTAGAGTCTGCTATGCTGAGTTCATGGTCTTCAGATGTACTTAAAGTTGGCACAGTACCAAAGTACTTTTCCATCGAGGACTATGCCGCTGACATCGACCAAGCTAGGTTGTTTACAGGTTGTTCAGTCAATTCACTAGCTGTGTCTTTAGCACCTAATCAGATGGTAACAGGTACGTTTGGTATTGTCGGTAAGAACATGACAATGAGTGCTTCAGAGAAGACACAAGATGCTCCTTCTACAAACTCACCATTCGATGCTTACTCAGGAACCTTACAGATAGGTGGGTCAAACTCAGCTATAGTTACAGCTATGGACTTTACCCTAACGAATAGCTTTGCTCCTACATTTGTTGTTGGTGACGATAGCGCACCAGCACTAGAAGTAGGTAATGCTGTAGTAGAAGGTAGTATCTCAGCTTACTTTGAAGATGCCTCTCTAATAAACAGGTTTGTTAACGAGACAGAAACACCACTAAAGGTTACTGTAGGTGACAATGCTGGAACACCAAACACTATGGAGTTCTTTTTCCCACGATGCAAG
>MDSY01088322.1_pt1 | contig 14527 bp, 8 predicted proteins | sample 811131 | NCBI WGS metagenome assembly MDSY01 (sample SAMN05326643, study PRJNA326480) | marine metagenome | isolation source: seawater | place: Atlantic Ocean: South West | collected 2010 | reverse complement strand
TGGTGATTTTTTAAAAATAGCAGAATATCCACCTCCACTTGACATTGAAATATTTATTTGAGAACTTGAATTTAAATTATGTTTTTCATAAATATAATCCAATGCATTTCTGTGAGTATTAATTCCATCTCTAAAAACTTCAATGCTGTACTGAGACCCTTCATCTAGGAAAAATAAATCAATTTTAAAATTTCTAGCTGTCCAATCAGTCATTGCTCCTAAATACCAATTATCTTTATTTCTCCTGGCAATCACAATATAGTCAGAAACAGATCCTTCTAAAACAATGGTTTCATCCCAAATAGTAGGTATTTGAGTTATAAAATCGACCGTCTCCTGCTCTTTTTTATAAATTGTTGGGGAATCACACATCATTTGTAGTGGAGATTCAAAAACAGTATACATTGCAACTTGATGTGCTCGTGAACCTAAAACCATTGGTCTAGTATCAATTGCATGCATATTATCTTCAGTTTTAAGAGGATTTCCACCTGAATCAAATCCAGGAGGACTTGTATCGGCAGGAGACCATTTATAATCAAAACGATTGACATTATTCATTGCGCCGGGAGTATAATCCATAGCCCCTGCAGCCATTCGTATAAATGGAATTGTTAAATTATGCTCCGGGTTTATAGGGTAGGGATCTTTATTATATGGAAAATTATCTACCTTCCATTTGTTTTGTTCATTTCCCATGACCCCCTCATAGGTCAATAAATTTGGCCATAACCTTTCAATTCCAGAGGGTTTAAATGCACCATGATAATCAACTAAAAATTTATATTTAGCAGCAATTTCAGCAATTTCTTCATATGATTTAACCATATATTGATCATTTCTTTGCATGAAATCTACTTTCACTCCGGAAGCTCCCCAACTTGAGTAAAGCTTTATTAAGCCTTCAGTATCTTCATTTAATGGCTTCCAAAGAACCCATAGTAAAACATCTACATTCTTTGATTTACCATATTTAATTAACTCAATTATATCAATATTTGGATTAGCTTCATATATTTCTGTTGTTGATTTTGTCCATCCTTCGTCTAAAAGGATATATTCTATATTATTTTCAGACGCAAAATCTATATAGTACTTGAAGGTTTCTTGGTTTATGCCTGCTTCAAAATCAACTCCATATATGTTATTTGCATTCCACCAGTCCCAAGCAACTTTACCAGGTTTAATCCATGACGGATCTTTAATTTTTGACTTTTCTGAAAGTAAAGTAACTAGATTGCTTTCGACAAAAGTTCTATCATCATCAGAAATAATGAAAACTCTCCATGGTAAACTTTTTTTTCCGTTAATTTCAGCAATATATTTGGCTTCTTCAATAATATCTTGGGTTCTGTCAGAGCCTTCTTCTTCAAAATGTAGAGTTTCATCTAAAGATTTTTGACTACCTGCTGGAACAGCTTTAATAACAAAATTTGGAAATTTAGATGAGAGAATATTGTTTTCCTTTTTCTCTAAAAACATTCCTGGATAATTGTAAAGTGATGCCTCAGTAAATAATACTTTTCCATATTTAGTTTCAAACATAACAGGAAGACTACAAAAATCCCCATTTGATAAATCTGAAATTTTAGTTCTATTATACAACCTCTCATTATGAGAATACATTGATTCTTCCCAAGGAAAATATGTTGATGAGCCAAAGATTAAACTTAGATTCATTTTTTCGTATTCAACAGTCTTATGATTATTTTTATTATCCTTTATTCGATAAGCTATTCCATCATTATAGGCTCGAAAAAAAATATTTAAGTTTTTATTTAGCGTAATTCTCAATTCATTATATGTGGATTTTATTTCTCTATCTTTATTTGGGATTGGTATACTTTCAACTCTAGTTTTTAATTTTATAGAATAATTCTTTACAAATGAATTTTTACCTACTCCTCTTCCGTCACTCATTTCAAGGCCAAAATCAACATTTTCAATTATAATATTATCTTTTAGCTTGACATAGAAACTAAAGTTATCTGATGTACTTATAATGACTTCAATTTCATCATTTGGAGACCTTAAATTTAGATCTTGTGATATTGAAAATCGGATCAAAGCAAAATTTATAAAAAAAAGAAGTAAATAAAACTTGGAAGAATTCATGTTTTTTAATTTTGAATTACAATAGTAAGTAAAATTAATACAGTTTTATTTAGGCAAACCCTTGTTCTTTTTTGAAATTATTAATTACAGTTACAAAAAAAAATAGCTTTATCTGTAGGGTGTTTTTATTTCTGTCTGTCTTTATGTTAAGTTATAAATTCATCGGATAAGTAATAATAGAAAATTATTATATTTGAATAGTAAATATGATCCTTAACCATTAATGGAGCCCATAGAAAAATAAATAATAAAAGTAACAACACAAAGGAAAATAGAGAAGGGCTTAGTGTATTTCCAGTCCTCCATTTTAACAACTTTTATATCACTCATATTAAATTCTTTTTTATTCGGATAATAATATGATATCAGATACATCACAACTAAATTTAAAATAAATTCGATCCCCCAAATATGAACAAAATGTATTCCTGTATCAAATACAAAACTTGCTAGTAGATAAAAGGTTAAACCAACAAATAAAGCTACTTTTGCTGCTAGGGCAGAAATATTTTTGGTGAAAAATCCGACTAACATAATAGAGGCAATTGGAATGAAGAAAATCCCATTTAATTGTTGCAAAAGTTGATATAATCCGTCTGGTGCTTTGGCTACAGATGGTGCAGCAACTACAGCAAAAATAGCAAGTATAGATGAAGTCAGTTTACCAACAAATACCAATCGCTTATCAGAAGCTTTTGAATTAAAATGTCTTTTGTATAGATCCAAACTGAAAATCGTTGCAGCACTATTAAGAACACTATTAAATGTACTTAATACAGCTCCCATTACGATCGCAGCAAAAATTCCTACAAAACTTGCAGGTAAAACTTTTTTGATGATTTCTGGATAGACCATATCCTGATTTTCATATAGAGAATCACCAAAATAATAGAATCCAATAACTCCAGGAAGAATAATAACCAAAGGAATAAAAATCTTAAGTAAGCCTGTGAATAGTAATCCCTTTTGTGCTTCTTTTAGGTTTTTTGCTCCCAATGCACGTTGTATAATAGTTTGATTCATACACCAAAAGTAGATTTGGTTTACAATTAACCCTGTAAATAGAACTTCAAAAGGGAGGACAGAATCTTTTGCGCCTATTACATTAAATTTACTGGGTGCATGATTAAATACTTTTGATAAACCTTCCATGATATTTCCATCACCAATATTAAATAACGCCAAAAAAGGAACTGCCAAACCACCTATAAGTAATCCATAGCCATTTATAGTGTCTGAAACTGCAACAGCTTTGAGTCCACCAAGAATTGCATATAAAGAGCCGATTGATCCAACCACCACGACTGTGAATAAAAGGGCATCTTCTTTCGATAAATCAAAAACTTCTGAAATATTAAATATACTTTCCAGATTAATCGCACCAGTATAAAGAACAATAGGCAAAAGCGTTACGACAAAAGAGATCATTAAAAAAAAAGCGACATATGATCTGAGCATACCATCAAACCTGTTTTCTAAATACTCTGGAATAGTAGTCAATCCCATTTTCAAATACCTAGGAATAAAATAAACGGCCGCGACAATTAAAGCTAAAGCAGAAGTTACTTCCCAACCAATTACTATAAATCCATTTTTATATGAGGAACCATTCATGCCGATTAAATGTTCGGTTGAAATATTAGTTAACAGCATAGATCCTGCTATAACTATACCTGTCAAACTTCTACCACCTAAAAAATAACCATCTTGAGAACCTATTTTTTCATTTCTTAAGTGATACCAAGCATAGATGGCAACAAATAATGTGTAGGTTAAAAAAGTAATGAATGTAAACATGGATTAAATAATTTATAGAGTGAAACAATTTGATTTTCTATACTTGATTTTTTTAGTCTTAAAATATTAAAAATTTATTTTTATTCTTTTAATTATTTAAATGTAGATTTTATACAAGCTTTTACCCATTATTTTTTTGAAATTTTAGGGTTTTACACATTTGAATTTGTAAGTAATATGGTAATAATTATTAAACAAACGTAAAAAAAATATTTATATTTAAAAATATTTTAGAAATCATAAAAAAATTAGATCTTATATGCTTAGGGCGTTTAGCAGTTGATTTGTATGGTGAACAAATTGGCTCTCGGCTAGAGGATATGAATAGCTTTGCTAAGTATTTGGGTGGGTCCTCTGCAAACGTAGCATATGGTTCAGCAAGACAAGGATTAAAGTCTTCAATGCTCGCAAGAGTTGGAAACGAGCATATGGGTCGTTTTTTAAAAGAAGAACTTCTAAGAGCCGGTGTAGATACTAGTAATATTATTACCGATAATGAAAGGCTAACTGCTTTAGTCATTCTAGGCATCAAGGACCAAGAAACTTTTCCTCTTATTTTCTACAGAGATAATTGTGCTGACATGGCGCTTACCAAAGAAGACATTAAAGAAGAATATATAGCGTCTTCTAAAGCTCTTGCAATTACAGGAACACACCTTTCACATCACAATACACGAGAAGCTGTTTTAACGGCTCTTTCCATGGCAAAAGATCATGGTTTGAAAAGAATTTTAGATATTGATTACCGTCCTGTTTTATGGGGACTAGCAAGCTTAGGAGATGGGGAAACTAGATATGTAGAATCTAAAAGAGTTACGTCAGATTTGCAAGAAGCACTTCATCATTTTGATTTAATTGTAGGTACTGAAGAAGAATTTCATATAGCAGGGGGAAGTACTAACACTATAAAAGCACTAAATAATGTACGCAAATATTCAAATGCAATTTTAGTTTGTAAGAGAGGTTCTTTAGGATGTTCTGTTTTTGAAAATGCCATTCCTGAATATTTAGATGAAGGAATTACTATCAAAGGTGTTAAGGTTGAAGTCCTAAATGTTTTAGGAGCTGGAGATGCATTTATGTCGGGATTTTTAAGAGGTTATTTAAACGATGAAACTTTAAAGAAATGTTGTCAATACGCAAATGCGTGTGGCGCCCTAGTAGTCTCTAGACATGGTTGTGCACCTGCTATGCCTTCGCGAGAAGAAATTGATTATTACCTATCAAGAAAAAAAGAAATTTTAAGACCAGATCTAGACAATCACTTAAATCATTTGCATCGAGTAACTTCAAGAAAGCGTAATTGGCAAGAACTTTTTTTACTTGCCTTTGACCATCGATCTCAACTGGTTGAAATGGCAATTGAGGCCAATACTTCACTAAATAGGATTGAAGAGCTAAAAAAACATATTTTAAAAGCTTTTATAGAATCTAGTCAAGTAGCAAATATTAAAGGTAAGTCAGGAGTTTTTATCGATCAAACTTATGGTCAATCAGTTTTAAATGAATTAACTGGTCAAGATTTTTGGATTGCTCGACCAGTTGAATTACCAGGATCTAGGCCCTTAAGACTAGAGCACGGCAATATAGGATCTCAATTAATCAGCTGGCCTAAGGAGCAGGTTGTAAAATGTCTCGTATTTTATAGTCCTGATGACACCTATGCTCTTCGCATTGAACAAGAAGATCAAATTAAAGAAGTTTATGATGCGTGTCTAAAGAGCGGTCATGAAATGTTATTAGAATTAATTGTAAACAATGTTGAGCATAGTATAAATCCCTATGTTCGGTCCATTCAAAGAATTTATAATATTGGGATTAGACCAGATTGGTGGAAAATACCTCCATTATCAATATCTGAATGGAATGAAATTGATGTTATTATTGATAATAGAGATCCTTATTGCAGAGGAATAGTAATCCTAGGGTTAGGAGCTACTAAAGAAAAACTGCATAATGGTTTTAAAAGAACGAGTGCTTCTAAATATGTAAAAGGATTTGCTGTAGGAAGAACTATTTTTTCAGAACCTTCTAAAATGTGGCTTCAAAATCAAATAGATGATAATGTTTTAATTAAAAAAATTAAAGAAAATTATATTGAAATAACTCAATTGTGGAGTAATCGAAAACAATAATATATTAAAAAATGAGTAAGAAAAAAGTATTTAAGCTAACTGCAGCTCAAGCAGTAATTCGTTTTATGATCTCCCAAAAAGTGAAAATAAAAGGAGAAGTTAAACCATTATTTCCAGGTATTTGGGCAATTTTTGGTCACGGGAATGTAGCTGGAATTGGAGAAGCCTTATTTCAATATCAAGAAGAGCTACCGACCTTTAGAGGTCAAAATGAACAATCTATGGCACATGCAGCAATTGCATATTCAAAAACATTAAATAGACAGCAGGTAATGGCTTGTACATCTTCGGCAGGTCCAGGTTCAACAAATATTATTACTGCTGCAGCCTTAGCTCATATAAATAGAATTCCTTTATTTTTATTACCCGGTGATACTTTTGCTACACGAATACCTGACCCAGTGCTTCAACAATTAGAAGTTTATGGTGATCATACGCTTACTACGAATGATTGTTTTAAACCTGTCAGTAGATTTTTTGATCGAATTACTCGTCCAGAACAATTATTAACATCTTTACCTCAGGCAATTAGAGTTCTTACTGATCCTGTAGATACAGGAACTGTAACTATAGCTTTGCCACAAGATGTACAAACGATGTCTTGGGATTTTCCAGAACGCTTTTTTGAAGAAAAGGTATATACACTTCGTCGTTCACAAGCAGATGAAAGGGAATTGAATATTGCCACTCAAGTAATCCTAGATTCAAAAAAACCGGTTCTTATATCAGGTGGAGGAGTCCATTATTCACTAGCAACTAAAGAGCTTGATAAGTTTGTAAGCGCACTTCAAATACCTGTTGGAGAAACTCAATCAGGAAAAGGGACTTTACCTTGGAAACACCCAATGAATGTTGGATCAGTTGGAGTTACAGGGGGGTCAGCCTGTAATAAACTTTTGAAGGAAGCTGATTTGATAATAGCTGTAGGAACCAGACTTGGAGATTTTATTACTGGGTCTCGAACACTTTTTAATCCAGAAGCAAGACTATTGACAATAAACGTTTGTGCATATGATTCTGTCAAACACAGAGCAATATCTTTAGTTGGAGATGCCAAACTAACCCTCGAGACGCTGATTCATAAATGTGCTTTAATCAAAACTTCAAGTTCTTGGCAACAAAAGGTATCTGACTTGAGAAATGAATGGTTGATTGCAGTTGATGAGGCATCAACAGACAAAGGTTCATTGTTGCCATCAGACGCAGAGGTTGTAGGGGCGGTTAATAGATCTTCAAAAGAAAAAGATGTTGTTGTCTGTGCAGCAGGAGGGTTGCCTGGAGATTTACAAAAACTTTGGAAGACTAGTTTTGACCGTGGTTATCATATGGAATACGGTTATTCATGTATGGGATATGAAATTGCAGGTGGAATGGGTGTTAAAATGGCACTTCCAGAATCTGAAGTATATGTAATGGTTGGAGATGGTTCTTATCTGATGATGAATTCAGAAATTTTATCCTCTATAATGTTGGGACTAAAGCTCATCATTATTGTTGTTGATAATGGAGGATATGGATGTATACATAGATTACAAAAATTTTGTGGTAATACTGGATTTAATAATTTAATGCAAGATTGTAGAACTACACAAGAGAAGGTAATTCGAGTTGATTTTGCTGCTCATGCTCATTCGATGGGTGCAGAATCAGAACAGGTTGAAGGTATTGCTGCACTTGAAATTGCCCTTGAAAGAGCTAGAAAGTCTAAAAAAACATATGTAATTAGCATTTTAACAGATCCAAATACATTAGTTGAACAAGGTGGTAATTGGTGGGATGTTGCTGTGGCTGAGGTTTCTGAAGAAGAAGGCGTGAACAAAGCAAGAAAAAATTACGATTCACAAAAAAAAGAACAGTTTAAAAATCTTTAAAATGGCTATTGACATAGGGATAAATCCTTTGACTTGGACTAACGATGATATGCCTTCCCTTGGAAGAGAAACACCCTTGGAAGTATGTTTAAAAGAAGGTCATGAAGCTGGATATAGAGGTTTTGAACTTGGAAATAAATTTCCTCGAAAAGAAAGTTTACTAACTCCAATTCTTAATAATTTTAATTTAAAGTTAGTATCTGGATGGTATTCAGGTTTTCTTTTAGACAGATCAGTAGAAGAAGAAATCGAAAGTGCTAAAGGACATGTTGAGTTACTTAAATCTATGGAATGTAATGTCTTTATTTTTTGTGAACTTACATATTGTGTTCACGGTAAGATTAAAAATCCTGTTAGACATAGAGTCCCTTTTCAAAAAAATCGCTGGACAGAATATGGTAAAAAACTTAGTGAGTTCTCTTCTTTTTTAAAAAAACAAGGTTTACAATTAGTTTATCATCATCACATGGGAACTCTTATACAAAGCGAGGAAGAAATTGATGAACTCATGCAGAATACTTCTGAAGATGTGGGATTACTTTTCGATACAGGTCACGCATATTTTGCAGGAGCTAATTTATCAAGAATTTTAATGAGTTGGCAACATAGAATTCATCATGTCCATTGTAAGGATATAAGAAAAGATGTATTGGCTTACGTGGAAAATAGAAACTTAAGTTTTTTAGATGCAGTACTAAAAGGTGTATTTACAGTCCCTGGAGATGGATGTATTAATTATGAAAAAGTATTTAATCAGTTAAAAGAATCTAATTACAAGGGTTGGTTAGTTGTTGAGGCAGAACAAGATCCAGCGATTGCTATACCATTAAAATATGCACAAATAGGCATTAATAACATAATAAAAATAGCTAAAAAGACAGGCTTAATCATAAATCATAAATCATAATGCAGATTATAAACAATTATATTGACGGCGATACAGTTGAAATTAAAAGTGAAAGATTTTCGGATGTTTTCAATCCATCAACTGGAAAACCAATTGCTAAAGTTGGGCTTTCAAGCACCGAAGAGGTGGACACGGCAGTTACATCATCTAAAATTGCTTTTGAGAAATGGTCTAAAATGACATCTCTAAAACGTTCTAGAATTATGAATAAGTTTCGAATTTTGTTGGAAGATAACGCTGAAGAAATGGCTTGTTTAATTAGTAAGGAGCATGGCAAGGTGCATTCTGATGCTTTAGGAGAGGTGATAAGGGGAATTGAAGTTGTAGAATTTGCTTGTGGTGCACCTCACCTTTTAAAAGGAGAAATGACAGAAAATGTAGGAACAGATATAGATAGTTACTCGGTTAGACAAGCTCTAGGTGTAGTCGCAGGTATTACACCGTTTAATTTTCCAGCAATGGTACCCATGTGGATGTTTCCCATGGCTCTAGCATGCGGTAATACTTTTGTATTAAAGCCATCAGAAAGAGACCCTTCAGTTGTCATGTTTTATGCTAAATTAATGACACAAGCAGGTTTTCCTGATGGAGTATTTAATGTGGTTCAGGGAGATAAAATAGCGGTAGATCGTCTATTATCACATCCTGATGTTAGTGCAATAAGCTTTGTAGGTTCAACCCCTATTGCCAAATATGTCTATCATACAGGGGCTTTATATGGCAAGCGAGTACAATCTTTAGGAGGAGCTAAAAACCATATGGTAGTAATGCCTGATGCTGACATGGAAGGGGCAGTAAAAGGTTTAATGGGGGCTGCCTATGGAAGTGCAGGTGAGCGTTGTATGGCAATATCTGTTGTTGTGGCTGTTGGAGAAGAAATTGCTGAAAAATTAAAAAAAGCACTAAAAGAACAAATATCTAAACTAAAGATAGGTCCTGGGAGTGATCCTGAATCAGAAATGGGTCCTTTAGTTACTCATCAACATTTAGAGCGTGTAAAAGAATATATCGATTCAGGGATAGAACAAGGTGCAGAATTGGTTGTTGATGGCCGAGACTATAAGTCAGAAAAAATAGGTTGTGAAAAAGGTTTTTTTATGGGAGCTTCATTATTTGACAATGTTACACCAGAGATGAAAATATACAATGAAGAAATCTTTGGTCCTGTTTTATCAATGGTAAGAGTCAACTCTTTTGAAGAAGCAGTACAACTTATAAATAGTCATGAATTTGGAAATGGAACAACGATTTATACACGTGACGGGGATTCAGCTAGATCATTTTCTAATTCAATACAAGTTGGGATGGTAGGAGTAAATATTCCAATACCAGTACCTATGGCTTTTCATAGTTTCGGTGGCTGGAAGGCTTCCCTTTTTGGAGTTAACCATATGCATGGCATTGACGGTATTCGATTCTACACTAGGCTTAAAACAATTACAACAAGTTGGCCAAAAGGAATTCGAAATGATAATGAATTTATTATACCAACCATGTAATTTAATTTGAATAATTTAAAATGAACATAAAAATAGGGTTAATTGGTGCAGGTATGATTGGCTCAGACCACGCCTTCAGAATTAATGATAGTCTAAAAGGCGGAATTGTAAAAGCAATTAACGACATAAATAAAGAAAACGCTAAAAGGCTTTCTAAAGAGTTAGGATCGGCAAAGGTTTTTGAAGATCCCCATGAACTTATTAATAGTCCTGAAATAAATGCAGTATTAGTTTGTTCAACTGGACCAACGCATGAAGAATTTGTTTTGGCATCAATAGCAGCGGGTAAATACGTATTCTGCGAGAAACCCTTGGCCACAAGTGCAATTGCGTGTAAAAAAATTATTGAAGCTGAAATGAAATTTGGTAAAAGATTAGTTCAGGTAGGATTTATGAGAAGATATGATTCAGGTTATCAAAAATTAAAAAAGGCTATAGATGATTATAAAATAGGAGATGTATTAATAATGCATTGCGTACACAGAAATTCTTCTGTTCCAGAATCATATGTAACCGAAATGGCCGTTTCCGATTCATTAGTACATGAATTAGATGCTGTTAGATGGCTTTTAAAAGAAGATTATGTTTCGGCTCAAATGATATTAGCAAAAAAGACTAAATACAGTCACGAAAAGCTTCATGATCCTCAGATACTGTTGTTAGAAACAGAAAGTGGAGTTCGGATTGATATTGAATTTTTTCATAATTGTCAATACGGTTATGACATTCAATGCGAAGTAGTTGGCTCTGATGGAATTGCTCGACTTCCTGAACCTGAAAGTTTAGTGATTCGAAAAAACGCAAAGAAATTTACAAAGATAGATCCTGACTGGAAAAATAGATTTATTGATGCCTATGATATTGAATTACAAGAATTCTTAGATGGAGTTTCTACAGGAAATATAAAAGGGCCTTCATCATGGGATGGTTACACTGCTGCAATGGCATCAGATGTCTGTATCAAAGCACAAAAGTCAGGAGCTATTGAATCCTTTTCAATTATGCAGACACCTGAATTTTATAAGTAATATTTAACTGATTTTAATTGTAAGATTCTCCATTTATCCAATTGTGATCATTCTCCCAAGTAAAACACCATTTTCTAACAGGTCCAGCCATTACATTTAAATAATAATTGTTGTAGCCGGCAACAGTGGCTACTGGATGATATCCTTTTGGAACCATGACTACATCTTTATCATAAACAGCCATGGATTCATCAATACTACCATCTTCAGTATAAACACGCTGAAAAGCAAATCCTTGATTTGGAGAAAAGCGGTGATAATAGGTTTCTTCTAAATATGTTTCATAAGGATAATTATCAACGTCATGTTTGTGAGAAGGATAAGAACTCGTATTGCCTTCATCAGTAAAAACTTCAACCACTAAAAGACTATTGGCAGCTTCAGTTTCGGGTAAAATGTTATGAACAAGTCTTTGATTATGGCCTTTACCTCTTTTCTCTGAACCTATTTTATCTGGCGATATAATTCGAGCAGGATAATCACCTCCTCCAGGAGCTCTGCATATTGCTATTTCTAATGAAGACAATGCTTTAAGCTCAATGAAATCATTTTGATTTATATATACTGCCCAAGGTTTTACCCGATCAAAAGGTGACATTCTATCTCCTATTTCGGTCAAATTTAACTCACTTGTACTAATATTACACTTACCAGAAAGTACAACTAAACAGACTTCGTTTGCATCACTTTTTATTGAAATAGTTTGATTTTTTTGAATTTCTTTTGTTTCAAAATAAACATATTTCCAATTAGCTTTGTTTGGAGTAATTAATTGGGTTTGACCATCAGAAGCTGGAGATTGGTATTTGGACAACAAGTTTGTTTTCATTTATTATTAAATTCAAATTATAATTAATATATAGTATTTATTTAAATCTATGAAAAATAGAAATGAGTTGGTATCTAGAGACTATGTTTTATAACAAATTAAAAACTAAATTTTTAGTACTTTTCTCCTTAATCACTTTCAAATAATAAAAAAATAGAATTTGACATATTACTTTAAAGATTTGGAGATGGTAAACAAAACGATCCACTTGGGAGGGTTAAATTTATTTTATTTAACTCCTATAATGATTTCAGAACGTATACTTTTTTATTTGCTAAATCTTCACCAAGTGAAATAGCAAATTTTTCAAATTCTGGATCAGACATCATCACACCTAATTCAGACATATCGACATCAAATAAATAAACTGAAACCATATTAGAGTCATTTACGTCTCGTTGAATCAAGGTTCGCGAATCATCACAAAAACGTTCACGATTCTCACCATCACTCATAAAACCTTTATACCAAACTTTATATCCTTTTGTTATAGGAATTAGTGCAACCACGTCAACTAAGGAATTTTTATCTAGATCAGCTTTGTTATACCATTCGCTTTGGTGATAAATTTTACCCTCATTATTGAAAAAAAGTACAGCGTAATAATCCATTTCAACAGGTTTTTCGGTAATCGCATTTAGTGATTTCCATGTTCCGTAGACTCTAACATCTCCATTTGGTTTTTGATTTTCATCTAATCCAGCATAATAAAGTTGCTCTGTAAATTCAATATTGTTATAGGCACTATTAAAACCCTGCATTGCATCAATCCATGTATCAACATCAAGTGAGTCTACTCCTGTTGGTGGGGGTGACCATGTATAGTCATCAGCAATAAAACTTTTCATTTCATCTAATTTTTTGTCTGAAAATGATTTATAAAATTTCTTAGCTGTTACTACATTTTTTTCATAATTATTTATTTCTGCTAAATTCGAATCACAATTGATTACAAAAAAAGAACAAATAAAAAGAGTAATTAATTTTTTCATCTAAATTGATTTAGGTTTAACAATACATCTAATATATAGAGTTTAGTTGAAAATCACAATCATATTTTAAAACACTGAAAACAGCATAAAAGGTACATAAATATACAATATCTCTACTCCGTGTTTTTCTTACTGAACTTAATTAAGAGGATATACCGATGGTTTAGGCTATATATAATTATATCCAGCTATAGTCTCAAAAGAAAAGTGGATTTAATTTTATGGATGGGGGACTAGTTTTATAACTTCAGCCAGAACTATTTTAAAAAAGTCAAATTTAAAAAAAGTAATAGATATTGATAATGCTTCAAATGAACTTATGTTTATATAATACTTACTTTTATAGGTGAATATTATTGCATATTTTACTTGGTGTTTGGTTGATGATATTTAACATTGAGTATAGTTTGTGATTATAATTTACATATACAATATAAAATAAAAAAAAATACACAAAGATTTAGAAATGATCATAAAGTCGTATGGCATTGAAGATTAAAATTAAATTAGAATACTTTGTAATAAAATAAAATTTGAAAAAAATAACAATTTTTGATGTGATAATAATTGGTGGTGGATTGGCTGGATTAACAAGTGCTATTCATTTATCTAAATTTAATAAACGAGTATTACTTATTGAAAAAAACTCATATCCAAAACACAAAGTATGCGGGGAGTATATTTCTAATGAAGTACTTCCGTATTTAAATTCTTTAGGAATTGACCCAATAAAGGAAGGGGCTAAAAAGATTAGTAAAATTGAAGTTAGTACCACAAAAGGAAATTTAATAAAAGGTTTATTGCCTTTGGGAGGTTTTGGAATGAGTCGTTATTTTTTAGATAGCTTATTATTGAAAAATGCACGTGTCAACGGGGTGCAAGTTTTAAAAGACTCTGTAGATTCTATTCTTTTTAAGAACGGAGTATTCATAGTCCAAACAAAAGATTCAAAATCGTTTCAAAGTAAAATTACTATTGGTGCTTTTGGTAAAAGATCAGAATTGGACCTCAAGATGAATAGAAAATTCATTAAAAAAAAATCGCCGTACTTAGCTGTGAAACTTCATGTAAAAGGAGATTTTCCAGAAAACTTGATAGCCTTACATAATTTTAAAGGAGGTTATTGTGGAGTATCTAAAGTAGAAAATAATTCAATTAATTTATGTTATATCACAGAATACCATTCGTTTAAAAAACATAAAAATATTAAAGATTTTCAGGAGCAAGTAGTATTTAAAAATAAACACTTAAAAAAAATATTTGAAGAGTCAATTTCTGTTTTTGAAAAACCACTAACAATCAGTCAAATTTCTTTTGAAACTAAAAACCCCGTAGAGAATCATATTATTATGTG
>MDSY01014799.1_pt1 | contig 14530 bp, 5 predicted proteins | sample 811131 | NCBI WGS metagenome assembly MDSY01 (sample SAMN05326643, study PRJNA326480) | marine metagenome | isolation source: seawater | place: Atlantic Ocean: South West | collected 2010 | reverse complement strand
TGGTGGTGGCGACGCCGGGCCGCTTAAGAGATTTCATGAATGACGGTGACGTCAAGTTGGACCAGGTCACTACGTTAGTGTTGGATGAGGCTGATAGAATGCTCGACCTCGGTTTTGAGCCTGAGATTCGTGAAATTGCAGGCGCCACACGAGCGGACCGGCAAACCGTTATGTTCTCAGCCACGTGGCCCAACTCCATCCAAGCCCTGGCTGCTGAATTCATGTGCAATCCCGTGAAGGTGCGCATTGGAAGCGAAGGGCTGAAAGCGAGTCACTCAATCACGCAAATCGTCGAGGTAGTCGAGCCGAACGACAAGGATGCGCACCTCGCAAGAGTGCTGAAGAAGTACGTGGGAGGCAAGAAAGAGACTCCCCGGACATTAATCTTCGGATTATACAAAAAAGAGGTTGCCCGGTTACAAGAAAACTTGAGTCGCCAAAACTGGCAGTGCTGTTGCATTCACGGCGATATGACGCAGCGCGACCGCGAAGAATCTGTAGCGGCTTTTAAGAGTGGTGCGAAGCCGTTACTCATCGCCACTGATGTCGCCGCGCGTGGACTAGACATCAAAGGCGTGGAGTACGTCATCAACTACACGTTTCCGCTCACCACGGAGGACTACGTGCACCGGATTGGGCGGACTGGTCGCGCCGGGCAGACCGGATTGGCGCACACTTTCTTCACGCTGCACGACAAAGGGCGCGCTGGCGAGCTCGCCAACGTTTTAAGAGAAGCCGGCGCGGAGGTTCCCACGGAATTAACCAACTTCGGCACGCACGTCAAGAAGAAGGAATCGAAACTCTATGGCGCGCACTTCAAGGATGTGGACATGTCAGTCAAAGCGACGAAGATCACGTTTGACTAAAGTATTTTGAGGTTGAGTTTTGGGGAGGTTTTAGAAGAGGGTTGGCTGTGGTTTTTGGCAATCACTCGGGTACTGTATGATTTGACTTGTGTACATAGATATAAACCCTAAACCCTAATCATAACCCTAAGCCTACCTTCGTCTACTGTTCTTTTTCTTCCCTGCGAGCGCTTTCTCGAGCTCTTCGTCCAAAGCGCTCCACTTGTCGAGCGGGGAATCTATTTTTATTTCGTTTTCAATCATTTTCGGCGGCGAGGCTTTCTCGTAGTTTGCTTTTTTGCCCTCTATAGAGTTCTTCTGTTCACTACCTGTCCTGTCACTACTGCTAGTACCCACACCTTCCTCGGCCATCCATTCTTCGAAACTCTCGAGTTCTTTTTTGTCCGATTGAATTGACCGCGAGGCGGAAGTATCGTCGTCGCCTTTTTTCGAAGTAGAATCACTTTTTTTCCCATCACGAATCGTTTCCCCCGATGTCGCGCTGGAAGTCACTCTACTCGACTTGGAACGCGCCTCACGTGTGTCGCAGGACCCACCCCGCCCCCCTACGCCACCTGACGCACGCGGGGGAGGTCCCCCACTCGCCTGCGCTTCCTGTGCCTGTCTCCTGAACGCCCCCGGCGTGTACTTCGCAACCTCATCTTGATTCACGTACCCGGCGCGAATCCGCACTGGCTTGCGCACGCTGCCATCTGCCCTGGTGGTGGGTGCGAGTACGCGTTCGGGGACATCTTCCCGAAACCCTGCGGGCATCGGGCGCGAGGAACCTACCGCAGGTGGGGGGGGGTCCGGCGTCATGGTGGAGTGATGTGAAAGGGAGTGAGATTGAAAGTAACTTTTTGACGTGCAACTCGAAGCAATCCTCAAGCGTTTTTCAACGCGTTTTCGTGGAGACGTAGGGTCACACGTCCACGCGCCATGAACACCCCTTTCATCCCCGAAGACCTTCCCACTGTCGCGACAAGGGTTCGCGGCTTGACGTTGACAACCCAGCTGGTGTGCGGCCTTGTCGGGTTCCTCGCCCTGGCGCACAAATGCGCGTTGACGGGAACGGCGCAGGTTGTCGGCCTCGGAACGTATTTCGTCGTCTCAGTCTTCGCCGCGGTCGCCGTGTTTGACCGGGTACAGAAAGGCTGTTTGGGAAGGTTGGTTGTTGATTTAAGCGCACTGACGAAAACACCGGAGACGCACTTCAAGTGGTGCTTGAGTGTCAACACCACGCTGCTCGTGGTGATGCTCCTTCTGGTGAGCAACACCGAGGACGCGAGGGTTACCTCTGAAAAAAAACACGCCTTCAATAGAATCGAAATCGCGGCTGTGTTTGGGTCTGTTCTCTGGGGCGCGCATTTAGCCCACATCACGATCGCGTACGTCATGCACAGAACCACACGAAGCGGCACAGTACGAGTCGATATAAGTGGAGTGTACCAGACCCTACTGGACGAAAACGGGGGCGTTTCGTGTGTGAACATTTAGGAGGTAAGAAGACTTGTTGTAGAAAAATAAAGACTACCTCTCAAAAACTTTCAATCTGACGCAACAAATTCGCTGCCGCGCTCGCCACCGCCGGTTCAGTTTCCTTCGTCACGGGGCAAATAGTCCGGAAGGCTGGTAAAGTGGGGAGTGTGGAAGTAGGTGACTGACTGTCTATAGTGAACCCCGGTGCAGTGGGCAAAAAGTCACAGTTGTGTCTGTTGGTGGCTCTCTGGTTCAGCTCGAGCCACGCGGCGTCGGGATTAATTTTCGACAACGCAAATAAAGTTTCTTTAGCTTTTTCGGTAATCTTTCGTGACTGCTTACCCGTACCCAACTCACGTGTATCACCCGTACCTTCGTTTAGCGCGAGTGGGGTGATTTGCGTAATCGCGCGAGGGGCGGTGTCAGCAAGCGCTCCTCTTGTCTTCGCACCCACAGCCAGTCTAAACAGCAAATCCAAAACAGAGAGCTTCACCGTCTCGGACGCGCGAGTGTCAGAACTTTCAGAATTAGTATCAGTCCCGCCATCCGCCGCCCCCGCGCTTATAAGACCTGTCCCAGACTGAGTACCCAAACCCAACTCATGAATAGTACTGGCCCTCATCCCGCTGTCAATCAGCACCACCCGCTCCAGCCTCGTTTTCAATAAATCTTTCGTTTTGTCAACCGAAGGCGCGCCGAATCGCAACGCTCTACTTAACCCAGGCCACGCGTCTACAAGAAACCGTTTCGACACGAAACTCCCGTCCCCCGGCTGCGACGCTTGCGCGAGACTATACACGCTGTCAAGACTTTTCACGAACGCGCTTGGTCGTACAGCTGGCCCCTTTGGATATCCGCAAATGCTGAGCACCACGGAGGGCCACGTTTCGTGGACCAGAGGTAGTACTTTCACGATTTTATCGTCGGCGCGAATCGAATCGTCGTCGGGGACGTCGTCGGGGAACGCTTTGCGTAAAGCGTCGGTTACGTTTTGGTCTTTCGCGTGACTGAATGCTAGGGAACTCAACCCCCGTAACGCCTCCGTAACCGCTTCACTCGCGAGCATCCTTCGTCGCACGTCCCCGCTCTCCATCAGCGGCGCCGCGGCTTTCAGCATGGCAGATGAAAGTCGCGATAAGTTCGCAACTCTCGTTTGCCGCCGGCGCCACTGCGCTAAATGAGGCGGCAGCTGTTCTGATAAATGTAAAATTTCATCGGGCGTCAGTCTGTCGGGTTTTTCCGATCCGTCAGAATTCAATTCATCAGCAGCAGTCTCATCAACACCTTCATCCATCCCCCACTCCGCCCCCACTAACCCTCCATACGACCCTTTCCTCATGCTCTCAGAGTTGATCTGTTCCAACGCACTCAGTAAAGGCTTTAGTTTCGTCTCCGCATTATCAATTTCCATCGATGTAAACGTCGCCTCGGCTTCGATCGCTTTAGCGGTTTCGGAAATCACTTGCAGAAATAGTTCAATCGTTTCGCCGTGACCGACACTCCTTTCACGAATATTTCGTCTCGAAATCGATAGGGACTCTGTGACGCGTAGAATGGGGTCTTTCAGGTACGGCAGTAAATCCCGGGCTGCTCCTTTCGCGTCTGAACCAAGCACCGCCTTGAAAAATCGCGGCGCATCTGGAAAATCGTCCAGCCGTCTTAAGCGTCTCGACAGCGCGTCAACCACGTAGTCAGCGTTTTTTGAAACCAACACGCCGATCAAATACTGTTTCGTTTGATCGAGGAAAATTGGGGTTGATGCTAGTTCAACGGTATCACCAGTATCAACGTTCTCAGTATCAAAGCCCCCAACCTGCGCAACCGCGCCCAGCACATTTCCAGCCGTTTCCCGCACAGGCAAACAGTCGTCGCCCAGTTTCTGCAAAAGCGGAGTCAGCGCCGTGGGCAAAAATCCCCCGTCGCGAACAAACTGTTTTCCACACGCCAACGCACAAGCACCAACCCCCTCTATGAGCAAACAGACTAACGTGGCGTTTTCGGATGCGGTAAAGATGGCTTGTGCGGAGACAGTAGACTGATTGCCCATATCAAGGTCGGATTCATCAGTGTCATCGTATCCATCGTACCTGTCAACCTCGTCTTTGCGTGTATTCGACTTCTTTTTTCGTTTGGTGCCTTCCCTCCTCGCGGCATTCCTTTTCCTCGCCGCAACCTCAACCGCGCTCCCCGACGTGGGAAGGTCCCAAGCGCTGCTTGCTAGAAACTCCTGCAAACAAGTGCGGGTGGAGGATGCGACGGATGTGTGGGAGATACGTGCGTCTGCTGAAGTTTTCTTCGCCTCTTCAATAAGTCTGGCTTCGCACGCTCCGAATAACAGCTCGGTTATAACAGAAACGTGCGCGCAGGCTTTCCTCCTGAACGCAAAGACTAATTGCTCATACGATTCGTTACCTTCGTTACCGTCATCCTCAGCGTCCTCAGCGCCTTTAATGATTTCTCGCAGTTGCGTCAAGTGCACCTCTATCAACGCGGTTGCGCATTCGCGAGCGCCGCCCAATTTTCGAACGCAACGCGCCACGGGTTTGAATAGTTCCGGGTCGGCGAGGTACGCCATGGCCGAACCAGGTGGCACCGCGGACGGTACAGTGGTCGCTTCAAGGTTTCCAGGGTTCGGGCCAGTATCAGGGCCTCCAGGGTATTCCGGGTTTCTAGGGTTTCTAGGGTTTCTAGGGTTTATCCAGCGTTCAGGGCGTGTGCGTTCGAAATACCCGCCGTCCATCGTCGCGGCGTGATTTCCTCCAAAACTTTGTTGAAACTCAAAGCACGCGACAAACACGTTTACCACCGATCGGCGCAACGAGTGTTTCGTACAAATCATCTGCGTCAGTAGGTCTTCGCCAATAAGCTCCAAACACGCATCGATTCGCCGCGCGCACGCCACGCCGTCGCCGCTGCTACGTACGTTTTTCGGTAACTCCGCTAAAGCTTCTCGGAAAACGCGCGCAAGGGTTTCGGGAAATTCCGTGTTCGTATGGGCAGTTAATCGTGTGTTATTTCCGACACGTGTCGCGTTTCTCGCCATCACATCAAGTTCCGAACACACTTCACCTGCGATTTCGGCCCAATCCGAGTCGCCCGCCACGGTGAGCGCCGTCGATAGCAAATGCACCCTCGCGTCTTCGCCTAATACGTTTCCGCATTGTTCCAAAATTTTGACACTCGACACCGCGGCGGCCCGGCGCGTGGACGGTTTTTGACTGTTTGTGACTAACTGCCTGTACGCGTTTGTGACTGCGTGGGCGACTTTCGGACTGGCGAGTGAGAGCCACTGTTTGGTGCGAACCACGCGGAGTTGAGGAGGTGTAGATGTTCCGTCTGATGTTCCCTCTGAATGCTCGGAAAGAACGCCGCGGTCGGCATTTTTATTTCCTCCGCTCACGACGCGCCGAAGCTCCGCCGCCAGGGTTTCCGTATGCGCTTTAGGGATTCCATGTTCAGGGCTTTCCGGGTTTACGAAACCTGGATCCAGACACACGCGGTCCGACAACACCGCACAACAAATATCTGCCAACACGCGAATCGCGGCTTCCGTGGCTTGGTAATCGTCCGAAATGCCCGCCGGGCCGCTGCCGTGTCCTGATTTATTACCCACGCCTGACGCAATCGCCCGCGCGCACCCCCCAACTATTCCCGGAAGAAAAAACGCAACACAAGAAGGATAGTCTGACTTCTTTTTAGGTTTGACCGTATCAAATTTATCAGTGATACGGTCCAGTGCAGCATTACTCGATGAACCCCCACGAGTTAGTTTCAACCACTCGATTGATTCTGCTTTTGAAAGGACCGCGACGGTTTCTCGCAACAAAAAAAGCGCTTCCCGCCTGATTTTTCGATTGCCGCTCGAGCCCTTTTCGGTTTCGACTTTAGCCACGTCTAGGAGTAAAGAAATCAAGTACCCAACAACTGGTAGGGTTTCGTTGTTGATCAAGAACAGTAACACGTTCTCAGCAACAGAGTACACCGAAAACACAGCTGCAATCGCGTCTAAAGTCACAGTCTTTAACGTCTCCAAAGTGGAGGGTTCGAAGGGAGTATTTTTATTATTTTCTGAAGTTCCATTACTCGTTCCATTGCTCATTACCCCATCCGCCTTGACTAAAGTTCCTAATAACGTAATGAGCGTGGCGAGCTGTTCTGTTGAATGTTCTGGGGTGGTGCCGGCACTGTTCGCGGTTCGGACGCACTTTGAGATGCACTTAACGGAGGCCTCTAAAGCCCGCAAGCGCTCGGCGCGTCTTACCGGCGGTTCATTGGAAATTGAAAGATCTGTCCCCGAGATCATCGAACCAAGCGCGTTGGTTTCCCCCCGCAGCACGCCAATCACCGGCCCTAACACGTACTCCAGCGATTGTTTCAGGGTTTCGGCAGGCATGGTGGTTATCGCCTCTGAAACCGCATCCAAGTAGGAGGCTTGCGAGGATGGGGTTGAGGATGAGGTCGAGATGTTCGATGGATCCTCCGTTTGTTGTCCTATGCTCAGTCGTCCCACGCTCAACGCGCGCATCGCCACCTCATCGTCATCCACCACACGCGTTGGTGAATCCCCCGTACCGTGGCCATTTTCGTCCCTAATACTCGCCTCGTCCAAACCAAAAGGCCCGCCTGACGCCATCGCCCCGACGCCGGTAGCGGTTCGCCCCCGATGTGATGAGATCGAAATAAAGACTCGTTGGAAGAACTCAAAAACAACAACAATAACTAAAATACGATGCGACGATGGAGCCTCCGCCACAACCCGACATGGCGGTGGGTGATGGTGAGAGCCAAGCTCGGGAGGCTCTGCGAAGGGAGGTGATGGGAGCGAACAGAAAACGTTGCCCTCACGGAAAGGTGAAACAAAACTGCAAGGTGTGCAGCCCTGCCCCCATGGCAAAAGGTGAAAAACGACTGCAAAGAGTGTAAGGCTCTTCGATTGGCGATGATGGTGGACGATGGTTACCACTTTGGCATTTTAGTATCAACATCAGAACAATAGAACGACTACATTCACCTCTCTACCCAAATTTACTAGCTACGTACTCCATCGCGCGGTCCTTGACGTGTTCCACCTTCTTTTTATCCCCAACCAGTCGCTCGAAATCGAGGTACCGCTTGAACAGAAACTTCATAGCTTTCGGACTCAGTTCTAAATGCGTAGCTCGCTCTAACAAACCTCTGCACCGCTCGGGATCGCCACTAGACCCGTACGCCTTTATCTCCTGGTCGATGTACGTGCTCCATATATCCGTGCGTCTCGGGTAGTTCCGAAGAATGCTCTCGAACATACTCCGTCCGCGCTCAACGTTCCCTTCCCGAATCTCAACCAGACCAACCTGCACGAGAACTTTCACAACCTTTCGCTTCGGCAACGTTTGCGACGCCTGGTCGATGGCTTTCTTAATCTGCTCAGCATCGCCCAGCCCCTGACCTACTTGCACGATGACACTCCTGATGCACGCGATCCACACCTTCGCGGACTGGGAAAACTTGCGACACGCGCGTTTCAGAACCTCTGACTGATTATCGAAATCGCCGGATCGCTCGTACGTCCTGGCCAACGCCAAGTGAAGTTTTTTCGGATTGGCAACCTGCACCGCCCGTTGGAACAACTTACCAACCGCATCCTTTCCGTTAGGCTTGCCGTGCGCGTACTCCAAATTCATATACGCAACCCACAGGTTCATCTTCTCATCTTGGTCTGAAGATGGGATGGCCTTTATAGCGCGTTCACTGATATTTCTCGCTTCGTCATAAGCGCCCAACGAAACTTGCAAAGCAACGTAACTAATCCAAAGAAAAGAGCTTCGCGGGTTCCCCATGATCTCCTTTTCAAACTCCTTGGCGGTTTCGGGCGCGGAGTCCGCCCTTAGTTTCAAGTCCTGTTCCTTCTTATACAGCTCAAGCTCCTTGTTCGCTTTCTTCTTGGCTTTTTCGCGTTTCGATAAAGGCTGGTCGGAGATTTTATCGTCGTCGGAGTTTTCGGAAGTTTTCGATTTTTTAGCGGCGTCCCAGTCCAAACCGTCGTCGTCCATGGGTTGGACGTCATCTGAATCCGAACCGTCATCATCTGAATCGTCGGAATCGTCACCATCTGAATCGTCCTCACCATCGTCATGTGAAATGTTACCATCCTCGCTATCCTCCTCATCCACATCCATCTCGTCGTCGTCCACCAACGCGTCGTCGGCGTCAGAATCTGATAAGTTTTGTTTGTCTTCATCTTTGTCTTCGTCTTCATCTTCATCTTCAGAAGCATCGTCATCCTCCTCCTCCTCATCCACGAGCACGTCTTCTTCTTCGACATCGCTTTTACCCCCAGCGTTACCTTCCTCGTCTTCGTCAGTGAACAGACTCGGTTTCATGCCGAGCGAAATCTTTCCGCTTCCCTCGTCCACCGCTAATACCTTGACCCGCACACGTTCCCCAGCTCTGATGTGCGACTCCAGCCCGTCTTTGATGATGGCATCCGCGAACGCGGAGATGTGGCAAAGGCCGGATCGTCCGCTGCCGTCCAGTGTGACAAAAACGCCGTACGTCTGCACTCTGCGAACCGTGCCCATGGTCACGGTACCGACCTCAACCGGAGTCAGGTTTTCGTTTTGGTCATCCCGCGCGGCGCTCGCGTCCCGCCCATCCGTGCGAAGCGTCATCTCCACGTTGTTGGATTTCTGGTCTACACTGATCACGGTACCAGAAACAACACTTCCTTTCCCGAAAACCTTCCCCGGGTCATCGACAAAAGCATCCCCGAGGTTACACATCTTAACCCGCGCGTCGACGTCTCGCGCAATTGCGAGGAATAAACCGCCCTTCGCGACGTTCTTGACATACCCGCTGATGTTCGTCCCCGGAGCCAACGACCCGAGTATCGAGTTATCTTTCTTCCCGCTACCCTTGATATCCTTCTCTGCAAAGCTCACGTCTATTTCGCCTCCGTCGTCCGAGACGTGCACCACAGCCGCGTCGACGACATCACCGACGGAAAATTTCTTCCACGGGCTAGTATTGACGTCGTTTTGCAAATCGCAAACGTGCGCCCGAGCGCGTCGCGTGCCCGTGACTTGACAAAACACGCCGCCTCCGTTTGGAAGGATTTTCGTAACAATGACTGGTACAGTAACTCCACTTTTAACCGTTCGTGAGTCCAGGGTTCTCAACGTGCCTGTCATCTTCTTGCGTGCCACGTCAGCAGTGAGCACGGTGAACTCACCGCACTTCGCGCCGATTGTGAATCGCTTATCCAACGGGACTTTCAAAGTTTTCGAGTTTGAGGAGGTTTCGATTTTTGGTAACCGCACCGTGACCCCCGGCGCGATCAAAACCGCCAGCACTTCCGATGAAACCGCGGTGACTACTGAGTTTTGAAACTTGCTCCCGTGCTCCAAAGCCACCAACGCCTCCGTTCCAAGCACACCCGCATTCCCGCCATCCCCGGCGCCTTTGTCCGTCGCAATTTGGAATCCAAGTTTCGCCTCTTTTGAAGTTCTTCGAGCGGAGACTTCGAGCATATTCCCCCAGTCCCCGGCGGGGCCGCAAACTACGACTGAAATCGCATCGCCTTCGTGTACTGTGTCGAAAACAGGTGTACTGGTGTCCATGCTGGATGCCTTCGATACTGTCTTCTTCACTGAACCTCCAAGCCCACCAACTGACATCTCTGTCGCGTGCACTCTTCCGCGTCCGCCGCCCGGCAAGTCAACAATAAGCTGTTGCAGTTGTTTCTCACGCACTGTGGCTTCCAGAACGGCGCCCACGGGGTGCGCAGAGCCACCACCACCGCCACCACCTCGTGTACCGTCCCCTTCAGTGTCACCCAACAACGTGTTATCCGCGAGTAACAGCAACCGCGTGGAGGTTGACGCGACTGTGAGTGTGAGCTCCGTGCCGACTTTCCCGAGTGCGCAAACAGTTTCGCTACTTTCCACGCCATTCCCAAACCCGCTGTTACACGCCCGGCTCGCGCAGTAGCCAATCGCGCCTCCGTGCTGGGGCAACGAAACCACGACGTACTGCGGTTTAATTAGCTCAATCACCGCGGTGACGGAAGTGCCAATTTTCAGATCATCCGTGTCTTTTTTAGTCTCAGATTTCTTACCTCGCGTGGCACGCTTGGCGGGTTTTTCGTTGTTAATCCCTGAGTTCATCAACTCAGGGCGCGCGCCGCAATCCACGACGCCTTCCCTCCGGTCGATATCCAGCACAACGCACTCCACGGTTTTGCCTGGCTTGAGTTTCTTGGAATCTGGTAGCTGGTCGTTCGCGAGTAAACACACTGCGTTTTCGTCCAAAGAAGAGTCCGCCAAAGCGCCGTACTCCTTCACGGCGGACACCGAAACTGAAATTTTCGACCCCAACCTGAAGTTAGTCTCAACAGATTGCCTGGACAGAACAACGCCGTCATCTGCATCGTCACCAACACCCTCCGCAATTAAATCAAGCGTGTCGATATCCGCGAATATCGACGTGACTAACGACGCGTCAAGATCAACACTCTCTCCCTTATTTCCTGAGTTAACAGACCCTGATAGGGAAAGCGACACTCTCGGAGGTACGGTGGTGGCGTCCACCGCGGTGACCTTGGCAATGACAGTCTGCCCTAAAGCGAACCGGTCTTCAGGGTCTAATCCTGAGTTAATTCCTGAAAAACCAGTCAACCCAGACGGAGGAGCCAGCCCAGTAAGCCTACCCAAAAACCTGACAAACACCCCAGACGCGGCGACGGACGCGACATACCCAGGGTACCGCTCTCCCACCATCAAATCGGTGATCGACTCTGGGAGCGTTTCCGTCTCCGCCGCTTTGACTAAACTTTTCTTCCTGGAAAGAATACTCCGCTTCGAGCCCTTTGATTCCAAAACAACCACGGGCCCTATTACGGTACCTTGAGTTAATGAATCGCAAAGCAGCGCACCCGTTTCCGAGCAATCGGAAAGGTGCGCTCGTGTGATCGTGCCCAACCCTTGGCCGCTGGGGAGCTTGACTTTGATGACACCATTTTCAGTGTCAACAGATTTCACCACAACAGAGTCAAACACAGTCCCTGCGGGCGGACCTGGTTCAGCCGAGGTGTCGGGATCCCTATCAAACGCGTTATCCCCCAGGTCCAAACCACTTCCACCCCCCTCCCTGCCATCGATCAAACTAAGTTTCAACTTCCGCGCGTTGGTACCGTCGGCTCGAACCACGGTACACCGCACGCACTGGCTGACTTCGTAAGCTTCGGACGGGGGCTGATTCACGGATAAACCGAGGTCTTGCAAACCAGCCAATCCTCTGGCTTCCCCAAACAGCTGCACGAAAACCCCGTACGGCTCCACCCCAGTGACGACGCCATGACACCGGACCCCAACCGTCGCGGAACGTAAACCGTCGACCACAGTCAATTCACTCTTGACCAACGTCTTCTTATGCGTCACGGTCACGCGCCGTCGTTGTTTGTCCACTGACAAAACCCGAAACTGTAAATTAGCCCCCTCCTTTACTTTCTGCGACGAGGTTCGGCCCGGGATATCGGAGATGTGGTTGGGAGGGCACAGCGCCTTAACGCCCGGGGCGAGCTTCACCATAGCGCCGTACGCCTCCAACGCAACGACTTCGCCTCTGACTTTCATCCCGGGTTGTAACTCGTCCATGGTCAAAAATGGCTGATCGATTACGCTTTTTCTGCACGACACAGTGGAGATGCCGTCCACCGGGCGTCGGCCCAACACCCTGCACTTTACGGAACTGCCAACCTTGAACACCTTCTCCAGTTTCTCCAGGTGGCCGTCGCTGGCGTCGGAGATGTGGCAGTACCCCAGGGATTTTCCTTGAGTGTGTTTTTTACTGGATGACGAGTCGTTGGTATAACTCAACTCCAGTAACACACCCACGCTTGCGTCCACCCTTCGCACCACCGCCTGGTCGCACGTGTACCCGATTGGCGGCAGTGAGTTGCTAACCCCGAGGAGAACGTCAGTAGCATCGATTGAAGTACCTTCAGTACCTTCATTTCTTGGGTTATTAACCCCGGACGTACTCTTCTCGGGTGCGCCGTACCTGATTAAGTGCGGTCGAAGGCTCACCCCGACCCTTTTGGTAGCCACATCAACAAACAACACCCGCGCCCGGAACCGTTCACCCACTTTGTGCGTCTTTGAAAGCTCAGTTGACGGGCCGTTTAACTTTGAATCGGAACCTTTTGAAACCGAATCACCAACGTGGAAAGCGTCGCACGCCGCAACAAAGTAAGTCATAAAGTTTACCGAAAGACCGTCGGCGAGGACTTGTTTCACGCGCGCGTTAACTAACATACCGGGAAGCAAAGTCGTCATCGAGGTAGTGTCGCTTTCGTGCGTCACCGCGTTCGCCACGCGTTTGGGGTCCGCGGTGACGGTCAAAACGTTCCTTTTGCTCGGTGCCAAACGCTTTGAGTTCTTCTTTTTCGAGTTCTTTCTAGATTCGTCATCCTCATCGTCGTCATCGTTAGTTTCTCTATCTGCTCCAGTCAACACGACATCCAAAATAGACCCTGTGACCAAGCCTCTGCCACTGGGCACCGCTTTCCGTGGCAAGAACCCAGTGGGCGCGTTCTTGATTCCAAAACTCAACACGAACCCGTGGTCCTCCACCGACGTAACTTCCGCCGGCACGTTGACTCCGTCGCTTAGCGATTCAGGGGTTATTCCTTCCGTTACCTGCGAAACCCGGGTACTCAAATCGATCCGCTTGCCTCCGCTCTTGCCCTTGCCCAGTGAGTTCACGGTACACCGCACGAGCTGCCCGACGTGGAACGCGTGTTGTAGCGATAAAAGGTCGGAAGGGTCGTCGTCGGACTCAGATTCAGATTCAGAGGATTCAGATTTCTCTTCTTCGTCATCTTCGTCAACTTCCATCTTCCGCGACCTAGAGCTCTTTTCGTTCTCGAAGGCGTCACCGGCTTCGGCTCGGGTAACATTGCCCTTCAACCCGTTAGGCAGGGATAGCACTAACCCTCGTTCACTGACCTCCACCACGACCCCCAAAATCTTCATCCCCACGCGCATGGTTTTGTACTTCAAACTTTCCACGAAGGTTTTCTCTTTTTGGTTTGAGGAAGGGGACTTGACGTGGCCGAAGGGCATCTGCGGAGGGTGATAGGGGATGGGATATGAACCGTCAGAGTGAATTGAGTGTGTCGAGAGGGTCACGTATCGTGGAATGCAGTACGAGTATTCGTAGAGCCTTATCGTTTGTCGTTCGTATGACAGTCAGTCATGCTCTTCTCGATGCCTTTTCGATGCATCGGAAAAGTCGGCGGCGGCGGCGGTCCGATGCATTTCGATGAAGGCATGGAGACTCTTTGCTCATACGATCTCATGTCTCAGCTGTGTAGCTCCAAGACAATGCCTTGTGCGTGTCAGTAACAACAGTACGTACCTCATCCTGCTCGTCGAACATGCCCCCCGTTTTCTTCCGGCGCTTCCCGGATGCATTGTTTTCTCGCTTCTCGTCGCCTCCGATGCCATCTCGTCCGCCGCCTCCTCCTCCTCCTCGAGGGAACGCGGTCTCGTCCTCATCCGCGTCGCGCTTCACCATCGCTACGACGCGAACACGAGCGACACGACACGAACGACGTGCGTGGTGTGACCGAAGCGGAAGCAGCGCGTGAGGCTATGACAGGGGGTGCGGCGGAGGGCGGCGGCTGATGCAGGTGTTTTCTTCGCTTTCGTTTCGACTGGTTGGCGCGCAGACTCCCGCAGTTCAAGAATACGGCGGGTACATGGTCTATTAGACCTCCATAATCAGAAAAGTGTCCAAAATTGCCGGCAATCCGAGCTGGTGCCGGAGACTGTCAAGCGCTCCTTTTTTCTCAAGAGTCACAAGATCGGCCGATCAAAACAGTGTCTGTGCGCGCGTCTCACGCGACTCGACGATGGGCCCTCCCGATGACGGGGTGGATGATCAGCCCATCGCGCGGATGATGGCGACGGTGCTGGATCCGGTGAAGGGTGACGGCGAGGAGAGGGATGAGGGTGTGGGAACACTCGACGGCGATGGAGCGCAAAAACTTCCAGACCAAAAGAAACAGCAAGCAGGCAAGGGCACGAAACGCAAGGTTGGCGCGTCGGGGTTCCGGGGCGTGGCGTTCCACCAGGTGAGCGGGAAGTTTCGAGCGCGGATTACATCTTCCACTGGCGACGGCAGGCAACGCGCTTTAGGGTACTTCCCCACCAAGGAAGAAGCCG
>MDSY01062573.1_pt1 | contig 14531 bp, 9 predicted proteins | sample 811131 | NCBI WGS metagenome assembly MDSY01 (sample SAMN05326643, study PRJNA326480) | marine metagenome | isolation source: seawater | place: Atlantic Ocean: South West | collected 2010 | reverse complement strand
ATTCTCATCTCGGCCATTTTCGATACCCAATCTTTCCCCGTCAAATATGGACAAATTAGGACGATCTTCTAAAATTTCAAATTTCATTCTGCTTGCATGCTCTTCAAACATTTCTTGACTTTCAGAGCACGACAGGTCTACCATCCAAGCAGTTTTATCCCCTTTACAGAGTCCTGCACGCTTGAAACTTGCAGCTACATGGTGAGTTCCAGACAGTAAACGAATAAACTCTCCATCTCTAGAATTGGATTTCATCACATTTCTCTCATCATTCCTCATAAGAACTTGATGAGCAACCCAGCCATGAATATCACTGGCTAGACACGAACCACTAATCAAAGCCCAATGCTCGGATTCACGGATTTCAATCCATGACATTGCAAGTTCTCTGGGGTCCTCACAAGGAACCTCTAGTGATACTCGACAACATGGGAAATGTGGCGCGGACACATTATGGCGGAAACTATTCTCTGTTTCAATCCTGACGCTCGCCAGGTAACGGCTCATCGTCACTCCTAGGCGCCTTATTTTTAGGTGCAACCGATAGACTACGTACTGATTGTAAAATCTTCTCTACAAGAACAGGACCCCAGCCACGTTTGGATTTGAGGGAATCTAACTCTTTATTACTCATAGCCAAAAGATCTGCAGGTGTTCGAATACTCATTTGAGAAAGGGTTCTTGCTCTATTTCGTCCAACATTTCTGACTTGAACTAATTGAAGGAGGTCTTCTTTACAACCCGCTCTTACCCTTGACCTAGTTAACTCGATCATACCTGCAAGTTCTGTAACATAACCTAGATGTTCATCAGCAAATACCTCATCACGAAGAAGAACTTCTCTAGATGCTAAAAGAAGCCATGCCATGAGGTCTGTTCTCGAGTGTACATCTCCTGGAGTGACTCCGATTTCTTTTTCGATATTGCGCATATCTTCCTCTTCGTACCACATTTCAGTACACCAGGCACTCTTCACTAGCCCCATCGCCCTTTCGTCGATTGGACTTTCAATTAATAACTCATCTTCAACCAATGCTGCTTTTTGACGAAGAGTGCTACCAAATTCTAACTCACTAGATTTTGGCCAAAGTGACAGGAAATCAGGTGTTGCCGCTACTAAATGACACAAACTAAATTCTGTAACCGGTAAGGATTTTCGAACAATCCTCCTGACAGCCCTACGTAATCCGTCGATCAGAATATCTGCAGTAAGGGGGTCGATATACAACTGTGCTACTCTTTCGCCCATTGAAGTAGCCTCATAGGACGTATCTAGTGCTTCAACATCAAATGAAGTAGGGGTTGAAATTTTGATATTTGAGGCTCTTTGGAAACCAAAAGTGGCCTCTGTGGGCTCTTTTGACTTCGTTGGCTTCGTTGACTTGAAATCAACTCCTGATGCAGATTGTGCTGCTTCAACCCAAGAAGGTGTTTCATCATCCCATGATTCACTTACACTCCCAATATTTGTTCTGCGGATGAATCTTTTTTCTACTAACCATCTTAACATTGAATCTATATTCTCTTGAAGATAAGAGTGAGTTTGAGAATGACCAAGATATGTACTAGCAAAGAATCCAGCAATATCACTCCGTAAATGCAGCCCTCCTGTTGCTATTGAAGACAATAAATGAAACCTCATTGCAGGCTCCGCTGCTAGTTTAGAGGTTATATCTTCGACTGGACCATGGATGTAACGATCCGCAATCTCATCAGCAACTTCTCTTGGATCTCCGCCCTTACAGGCTAACCATGCCTCCCCAATTGGGTCATATCTAGGTCTTCCCGCCCTACCTAGCATTTGCCTAACTTCCATTACTGGAAGGAAGCGACTCATACCATCTTCATACCTCTTCAAATCTCTTACCAAAACTCTGCGTGCTGGTAGATTTACACCTGCTGCAAGTGTAGGCGTCGCACAAAGACAGTGTAATTTTCTTTCTTTGAAGGCATCTTCGATTAATGTGCGCTGGTTATGTCTTAATCCAGCGTGATGGAAGGCGACTCCACCTAGTACGCACTGTGCAAGGTTATCGCCCATTGCAGAATTTGAAGTTCTAGAAAGTTTATCTGATAATTCTTTTAGTGCCAAAAGAGACTCAGGGTTTTCTTTAGACAGATGTTTAAGCATTCTTTGGCCCAACTTCTTAGCTTCTGATTGTGCTGAGCGGCGAGCGGCGACAAATACTAGCAATTGCCCCCCCTGTTGGTGAACATCGCTCAAAGCAGCCCAAGAGATATGGCTTTTAGGACCACTCAGAGTCCGAGGAGGATTAAGTGAGCCTTCTGAGGTTAGTTCGCTCTGTTGTATCGCACGCGGTTCTAAGTCCAATTCTGCAAGGGTGGCATACTCCAAACTTACCGGCCTCCATTGAGATACAATCAAGTCGCTATCCAACCAATCTGCAAGGTCTTGTGAATTTCCGACTGTTGCTGAAAGTGTGATTATTTGTGCATCAGGAAGTAGATGCCTGATCCTTGCTAAGTTGATTTCCATAGTAGGTCCTCTGTGGCTATCGTTTACCAGATGAAACTCATCGGCTACAACAACAGATACTCTTCGCAAAACCTCAGGTTTCGACCTCATTAGGGAATCTAACTTTTCACTAGTGCAAACCAAGATGTCACAATCATCAATTTGTTTGGCCTCACTAGGAGCATCTCCGATGCCTAACCCGATTTTTAAACCTAGGTGTTCGCCTAATTGTTTCAATTCTGTTTGCTTTTCGCTAGCCAGAGCTTTGAGCGGAACAATGTAAATGCCTCTCGAGCCAACATCTTTTACCTTTATTTGATGAACTATACCCATAAAAGCAACTAAACTTTTACCACTAGCTGTAGGAATACAAACCATAGTATTCCGTCCAGAAAGTACCGAAGTCATCGCTTCAGCCTGAGGGGGATGCAAAGTTGAGATTCCCCATTCTTTATCGAAAAACTCGACTAGATTTTCAGGTAGCCCAAGCCGCGAAATTGCGCGTTCTGGCTCACCCATGAATTATTAGTGGGAGTCAATAGTCCAAAAGGTAAGCGATTAAAACGCCGACATCCTCAAGGCCTATCCGTAATGTGGCCATTAATATGAGCCCGGAAGATAGCATGGTCGATGAGAGACTTTCAGTCTTTGAGGATGAGCCCGATTTAAATGACTGGTTCGAGGTTATTTGTGGATCTTTGATGTCTGTAATCGGAATTTTTCAATTGATTTCACCAGGTAATTTAGTCGACCCCGACGTTATGCGTTGGTTTGCTGCAGCCGTTGCTGTTTCAGGAATACTATGGGCCGCACACGGACTGAAAGACATGGCAATTAAGGAAATTCGCAAGTCGATTGTTCTCTTAGAGATGTCTTCAAGACAAGGTTCGGTAGATTACGGGCTAATCCGTGATGTTATCATCAACCCTAACGCTTATGCAGATTTCCTAGTAAAAGAGTATGAAAATGCATTCTCTGACGGAGTAATTACCGACAAAGAGCTTGAAGAACTGAAAGCTATTCAAGAAGTTCTTGGTATCAGCGATGAAGATGCTGCAAAGATGGCAGTAACTGGAGCAATAAAATCAGCTCTTGCAGATGGCATTGTCAGTGACGATGAAAGAAAGATGATCGAAAAGGCATCTGAGAACCTTTCCAAGGCTAAGCGCACGAAACTAATGAAGGCACTAGAAAGTGGAAACATTACCGAAGATGTCGAAAAGATTCTACATTCACTAGATGAATAATCAGTTCCAAACATTTTGTGAAGTAATCTGCTTGAGGATTATCTTGGCATTACGCCTTCTACGGGTTTCCATTGAAAATCCAATCAGAGTTAGAGTAATCCCTGCAATCACCCAAAGGTACTGAGATTCCAGTAATGGTGATGAAGGATTGACTGCTTCTGTTGGATAGAGGATATTGTGGTCAGTATCCACCCCTAATTGTATCCTGAATTCCAAGTCGTCTTTTATTCCATCAAGCATTGTAATTGAAATCAGACTGGGATGAAGGTTGTCTTGCATAAGTTTCCATCTCCCCTCTGGTATGTCGATTGGACGAGTAGCCCAGGACGGGTCTTGGATTGAACCGAGACTACCTGACTTCACCATCTCTGTTTTGAAATGTATGATATTGGACTGAGGGACTTCTTCTACCACTAACAATGCTTCAAGCATCAGAAGGTCGAGCACTAATGTTCTTGCTGCGAGTAAAATGAATGTGCGCGAATGAGGATCTAGCATGTTATCTGTAGATTGTACTGTATTTTTTTGTGCCACTTTTGCAAATATCAATGATTCTAAATCTAATTCATAGATCTGTGGAATATGTAATTGCCATCTACCGTTATCTAGAGGCCAAGCTGCTTCTGAATCTAACCTTACAGATAGAAACTCTCCATCTAGCATACCAAAGGTAGCTCCAACATGCATAGCCCTAGATGACGCAGGAGTTCCGGGATGTGCTGCATGCCATAATTGGTCTAATCTTGTATCGACCAATTCGTCTAAACTCATCTCATCTGATGATTGAACTTCACCACCGATTGCCCATAAGGGGGATACAATCCCTCCTAAAATTAAAATTAATACACCTGGAACAAATATTCCATACCTAATTGGCTTCGAAGTAGTATCCTCCCTAATTTCAACAAACAATCCGACTAAAACAGCCATTGATAAAATTAGAATCATTACTCCCGATGCAGAATGGATTTCATTCGCACCCTGTTCATCACCCTTCATGCCAAATCCTTGCCACTCCCATGAAGAATAGTCAAATTCTTCGGGCGAAGTGGGACCTAATCCCTCGAATGCGATTAAACCAGCCCACTGATAAGGCTGGAAAGAATTGAGACTTCCACCAATGCACATGGTGTAATCACCTGTAGGAAGTGCTCGCCACTGCCAAGTCATTCGAGTTTCACCATTTGTCACCTGTGTTTTCAATTCAGGTGATGGGGCTAATCTTCTATCAGGTAATATGAGGTCCGGTTGACCATGAGATTGTTCGATTTCAGAAGGTACAACCTCCCAGACAAATGTAATTCGCAACAGTTCATGATTGTCAACCTCAAAGGCCCAACAATCCCTATCATCACCCACCAATGCTCCAAAATGATTAGTCTCTAAATCTGTAGATCTGGGTGAAGAATCTGAAGATGGTTCATCGACGTCTCTGGATTGTACATCTTCAGACCAAATTATATCCAAGAGCATGTAAGATGCCCCACGCAAATTAAGTTGCCAAGTTCCAGGCCTTTCAACTTCAAATTGCAATAAAATTCGAATCTCCTCATCCGGCCATAAAAGCCGGTCACCACCATGGTTTAGTGGTTCATTTTCAATGAAATGAGCACCTGAGGCGCCTCCGATCGGATTGTCATCACCTTCGAAATCGATTATTGTTGTCGATTGTGCGATAATTATTGTTACCTCGAGATCAGGCCTAGTTAATCCAGTGACATCGTCCTGGTAGCTTAAATCAACTTGGAGTTCATCTATCTGGTCTGGAATAAGTGCTATCTCACTTTGTGATGGATGCATAGGTAACTCGATGAATATTGTTTCTGGAGAAAACGGACTTGCTGAATTAACGGTCCCAACTATACTTTGTTCACCAGTATGGAATTCAGTTAAAGTACAGTCTTCGATACTTTCGCATGAAAACCACAATTCACCGCCGCCGTCCTCCGAATCGATAGCAGCAGAGACCATTGGGCTAGTTATCAAGCATAGGAGGAGTATGACTGTTAGTCCCCGCATAGATTGATGTCGTCATCAGAACCTAATCACTGTGACGCCTTTATGGGTACATCGACTAATACTGTCCTACAAACTCTACACAAATATTTACCACGCCCTGCTTTTTGACGTGGATATTCTTTTTGACAAGTATTGCAAACCCATAGCCAAGATGCTTTCTCCTTACGAAGCATCTCTGTAAAAGCAGAACCCATTTCGCCAGATTTTGGGCTTGGCCATAACTCTTCCAATGTTCGAAATTTAGAATCATGTGCCGTGAACCCTAAAGCATGAACAAATTCATGATGCATTACCCATCCAGCGTAAGGCATCCATTCTTCTGATATTAATCTTGGATGTAAATCGATAACTTCCACTTCTTCAGGTACGCTAGGATTGCGGACTCCTCGTCTCCACCTAGTAACACCATGACGTTGAGTCGCATTTCTCTTAAGCACTCCTAATTTGATATCAGCCAATTTAGTAAGTTGTTCATTACTCCAAGCACCCATACCTGACATAACCTCGATTACGAAATCACGAAGTTCGATCAATTCAACTAATTGTGCGGAAGATGGTTTAGCCATTCATGACCACCGATGATAAGCAGGATGGCCATCTTTTACTGCAACGAAAAGACCCTTACCTGTTGCACAAACTTTTCCTTCCGCTGTTAAAGTCATCACAATTTTAGCTCTGTCTTCCAATAACTCCTCAACTTCTGCCAAATGTGTAATTCCACACCAGCAGGAGTTGGACGTCGTAAAGACACGCTATATGTCGCAGTTACCGTACATGGAGGTTCTTCTAATCCAGATGCTTCCATCAAGGCAATTGCTGCAGCCCAATTACCATGACAATCCAGCAAACTACCGATTATACCACCATTTACCATTCCTGGAAAGGCTTGATGTTCCTCAGAAGGTGTAAATCTTAACTCCAAACCAGTTTCACACCGATAAGAATCTATTCTCAATCCCTTATCGTTTGCAGGACCACATCCAAAGCAAATCGAAGAGGGGGCATATTGTCGTTGGACTCCGGCTCCCATATCACCTGAAGGAACAAGGGGGTTGATTTGTTTATCCTGACATCCATCACCTTGATGTCACATCGATTAATGGACCAACATGGCGGGGAAGAAAAGGCGAGTCAGAGTCGCCCATGAACTCCCCAAAACTCGCCGTTTAGCCATCAAAAAGGCCTTGGCTGAACACGAATCAGAAGCAAGACCTGAATGGGACCGTACTTCTGAATGGGAAGATATTCGGTTTTTGCGCAAACGTATCAAAAAAGGTGAGATGCGAACAATAAAAATGCCTTTGTTAAATGTGGACATGGGGGATTCTTGGCCAATTCCAATAACTGTGTTTCATGGAGTGAGACCAGGCCCCGTTGTCACTATAATAGGCGGCACGCATGGAAATGAATTAACAGGTCCAAGCGCTTGCACTAACCTTCTTTCCGCTATTTTCACTGGTCCGGAAGGGGCACTAGATCCTAGTTCAATGGCTGGAACTGTAAGAATTGTACCAGTACTAAATCTTCCAGGATATAGATCGAAATCCCGTTATTTCCCAGATGGTAGAGATTTAAATCGCGCCTTCCCGGGGTTGTCAAAAGGAAGCACTACCTCAAGAGTAGCGTATACTGTAAGACGTAATCTGATTAAAGATTCAGATGTCATAATTGACCTACATAGTGCTGCAACTGGAAGGTCAAACATGCCTCAAATTAGAGGCGATTTGTCTCACCCAGAATCGAATCTGATAGCTAAGGCATTTGGAATTGAAGTTGTACTCGATAGCAGACCACCCAAAGGGAGCCTTAGAAGAACTGCAAATGAAATGGACATTGCTGCTATTACATATGAGGGAGGCGGGGCTAATTGGCTAGACCAAGCTTCTGTTAAGGTCGCTGTACATGGGTGCTTGAACGTACTTAGAGCTTTGAAAGTAATTCCAAAAAACCCTAGCAGACCACGCTTTAGATTGAATGCAGGAGGTTCTACTTGGCTGCGAGCCGGAGAAGGAGGATTGCTTGACATGATGGTAAGACCGGGCAGTGTTGTAGAGAAAGGCGATGTTGTCGCAACTATTTCCGACCCAGGCTCACCCGGGCTATCAGTAGACATTGTAGCCCCTGTTGACGGCCTGATGATTTGTACTGCGACAAACCCATTCGTAACAGCAGGAACTCCAGTTGGCCATTTCCTTCCGATAGCTAAACACATCGATCTTTTGATGTCACAAATTGATGACAGAGGCGTACTAATCGTTAACGGAAGTCAGGGCGATGCAATCTGGAGAGATGATGTCGATGACATGGTCGAAATCGAGGTTAAGGGAGAATGGTCCGGAGGTTCGATAGATGCTGAATGGAACAAGATCAATGCAGATGAAACTGAACAGGAAGAGGCAGAATCCTGATCATTGCAAAAATGCATTTACAACGTCTTGAACTTCTTTTTCTTCCATATTTCTTGGCTGACTTTTAGCAACCTCGAATAAGTGTGCAACAAGGTCATCTCTTGCTTCCATGCCCCTACTTTCTAGCCAGTGAATGATATTCGAACGGCCGGACATATGCCCAATTCTAATAACCTGTTCTAGACCGAAATCTCCCGCAGGCACTCCACTATAGACACGGTCAGCAAGCCACATATCTCCTTTTTTGAGAGCCTTTATCACAGCGCTTGCATGAACGCCAGTACCTGTTTCAAAAGCATCACGGCCAAAGACAGGGTAGTTTCTAGGCAGAGGCACTTGTATGTACTCATTGGCTTTACTAACATAGTCATTCAACAATGAAAGATCATTCTTTATTACACCCATCAAAGACAAATTGACAAGAGTTTGGTCAAGAGGAGCATTGCCCGCTCTTTCACCAACACCTAATGCTGTTCCGTGAATTACGTCTGCCCCTGCTTCCACTGCTGCAATATTATTCGCAACACCAAGTCCTCTATCTTGGTGACCATGCCAATTAACTTCGATATCTCTTCTCTTATATCCTGAATCTTTGATTACTTCTTCATCTATGAACGAAAGTAGTTGTTTTACGCCATTAGGAGTTACGTGACCACATGTGTCGCAAATACACAAACGCCTAACTCCTAATTCCATTGCTCTCTGATAGATTAATTTGACATCTTCTGGCTTTGAGCGAGTAGTGTCTTCTGTAACAAACATCACAGGTACATCGTTGTCAACAGCAAACGAAACCGCTTTTTCCATAGTTGAAACTAACTTCTCCATAGTCCATCCTTCGGTGAATTGACGAATTGGACTTGTTCCAAGGAAGGCACTTGCTTGAATTTCCATCTCATGCTTAGCTTGTAACTCAACTAGAGGTTCGATATCATTCATCAAAGTACGAACTGCTGCACCTGGGCGGATTTTGAAATCATTATTCTTGATGTGGTTTAACATTGAATCAATGTGTTCAAGATGGAATGGACCCGCTCCTGGAAGGCCTAAATCGACTTTCTGAATTCCGAGTTTTTCCATGAACGTCAAAAGTTCAATCTTTTGATCTATTGATGGATTCAAGGCACTCGGGCTTTGAAGACCGTCACGGAGTGTCTCGTCGTCGAACCAAACTCCATGCGGGTGGTTAGAAGAATCTCTGGAATACTCATAATCGACAACGTTCCAATCATAAATCAGATTCTCTTCATTCATGTTATTCACCTAGTCGGAATGCTTGCGCTCCCTTATTGGGCAGATGGGCGGCCAGTGTTTGAACCCGTCGGATAAAATCTCACTCTTCTTCTCCAACTGAAGGGGCTTTTTCTTCACCTTCTTCTGTTGGTTTCTCGGTAAGAATTTCTCCTGCTAATTCAGCAGGCATCCTAGCACTGAAAATCAATTCATCTGTGAATGAATCCTTGGACTTAGCCCGTAATTCCATGACTCGTGTACCTTTAGAGGACCTACCTGAAGTCTCTTTGGTCTGAACTGCAGAGATTCTGATAACAACTCCCTTGCCAGATAATAAGAACAATTGGTCTTCTAAGTCTGGCACCTGGTGCACTCTAGAAATTACATCACCATCATTGAGATTCATGGTTATGACACCCTTTCCTCCACGCTTTGTGACACGATATCCGTCCATTTCGGTCTTTTCTTCACCATTCTCGTCGAATTGTTGCTCACCATTTCTGACAGTCAGAATCTTCTCCCCTTTACCAAGACGGGTTCTCTTACCCATCCCTTGTTTGGACAGGGTCAAAACACTTGTATCGATATCATTAGTCAAAATCATGCCAGCAAGAGCTCCTTCCCCTTCAAGCCTGATTCCCCTAACTCCACTGGAGACCCTTCCTTGAGTTCTAACAGTGGAAAGATCGAAGCGACAAGCCCGGCCTAAATTAGAAACCATTACGACATTGTGTTCATCTGTTCCACTTCGAACTGTAACTAATTCATCATCACCATCAAGGTTTATCGCTTTCTTCCCGTTACGGTTTATCTTCACATAATCGGATAGGTTGCTCTTCTTGATCCTACCATTCTTTGTTGCAAATGCCAAGAAATGACCTACTGGTTCATCGATTAAGTCCTTATTCAAAGGTATAATTGAAACTACGTGTTCATCGTCTTTCAGTCCAAGGATATTTCGAATGTGGCTGCCTCTACTAGTGCGAGAACCTTGTGGTGTTTCCCATGCTTTAAGACCATAAACTCGACCTTCTATGTAGGCCTTTTCGTTACCATCTTTATCTTTCTTAATTGCTGGTCTGTTGGTAAATATTAACAACCTGTCTTTACTAAAACAAGTAATCAAAGTTGTGGGGAAATCCTCGTTCTTTGTCTGAACACCCTTCATTCCTTTCCCGCCTCTATTCTGCATTCTAAATGATTCAGCAGGCAAATGGCGAATGTAATTGTCATTGGTTAAAGTGATTACAATAGCTCTCTCTTCAATCAAGTCTTCTCTGTCCATTGAAAGTGGCATCGGGTCGATGAAAGAACGGCGTTCATCTCCATGCTTTTCAACCAATTCATCCAATTCCGTAAGCAGAATATCTAGCCTACGTGGCCTAGATGCAATAATATCACTCAGGTCTGCAATCTTAAGTTGAAGTTCGGAATGTTCATGTTGTACTTTTTCGACATCTAATCGGCTTAGTTGGTATAACCTTCGTTCAGCTATTGCTTTTGATTGTGGTTCAGTAAAACTAAACGCAGCAATACCAGGGAATTTTTCTTTTCCTTGAAGTATTGATTCGAATTGTTCACGGCTTGAACTACCTTTACCTGCTGCAATCACATCATCGATTCTGTCTTGTGCTTTTACCAGTCCTTCAAGAATATGAGCCCTAGCTTCTGCCTTATTTAATTCAAATAGGGCTCTGCGTTCAATTACAGATTCTCTGTGAGAAACGTAAGTGTGAAGCATTACAGGTAAGGTTAGTAGAACTGGTCTTCCGTCAAGTATTCCCATCATGTTAGCAGAATAAGATTCTTGTAGCCTACTAGATTTGAATAATTGATTCAAAACAGCATGTGGGTCTGCATTATTCTTAACTTCAATAACAACTCTAATTCCTTCTTTTGAAGATTCATCTCGGATATCTCTTATTCCAACGATTGAACCTTTAGTAACTAGATCTGCTATGTGAACAAGCATATCGGCTTTCTTAACTTGGTAAGGGATTTCATGAATAATAATTCGCTTACCTTTTTCATCATCAAGAACATCACACTTTGAACGAACATGGAACCTACCCTTACCCGAGGTGTACATATCATAGATTCCATCGATTCCATGAATTGATGCACCAGTAGGGAAGTCCGGGCCTTTAACGTGCTCCATGTACTGCTCTATAGACAAACTTGGCATGCCTTCATTGGCATCTCCCTCTTCCAAAATAGTCTTTACATGCAATTTTACAGCACCTGATACTTCGGTGAGATTATGAGGGGGAATTCTTGTTGCCATTCCGACAGCAATTCCATCACTTCCATTTAGTAACAGATTTGGAAGACGGGATGGTAGAACTGTTGGTTCCTGCTCTGAATCATCGAAGTTAGGTTGGAATTCAACAGTATTCTTGTCTATGTCATCAAGCATATGCTTAGCAATTTTATCTAAACGACTTTCAGTGTACCTCATTGCAGCAGGAGGGTCACCATCAATAGATCCAAAGTTTCCTTGGCCATCGACCAAAGGATAGCGCAATGAGAACTCCTGGGCCATTCTAACCATCGTGTCGTAGATAGATTGGTCTCCGTGCGGATGGTACTTACCCATTACTTCTCCAACAGAACGTGCGGACTTGCTGAATTTCTTTTCAGATGTGTGTCCGCCTTCATACATACCATACAAAACTCTCCTATGCACTGGCTTTAGCCCATCTCTTGCATCGGGAAGAGCCCTACCAATAATTACAGACATTGCGTAATTGATGTATGAGTTTTTCATTTCCTCGTTCAATGGGCGATTAAGCAAATTGCCATTAGACGTGCCTGTGTCTTCTTCTTCATCAGTTTCAATATCATCAGATGTCAAGGTTGGTCACCTCCTTTGCATGACGCTCGATAAATGCCCTTCTATCAGGAACATCTTCTCCCATCAGTATCTCAAACATGCGATCTGACTCTTCTGCGTCTTTGACAGTAACTCGTAACATAGTTCGGGTTTCAGGATCCATCGTAGTGGTCCACAACTGTTCCGGATTCATTTCTCCCAGACCCTTATATCGTTGTATCCCGATTTTGGCATTCGGATTATCGCCCCTCAGGTCATCGATTATCATATCTCTTTCTTCGTCTGAGAACGCATAACGACTTACTCTGCCCTTTGATAATTGGAATAATGGTGGTTGAGCGATGTAGACGTGCCCTTCAGTAATAGCTGGGCGCATGAATCTCCACAGGAATGTCAGCATAAGTGTACGAATGTGTGCACCATCAATATCGGCGTCAGTCATTATGATAATCTTAGAATATCGGAGTTTCGATGTATCGAAAGCACCCTCATCCTCTGGATTATTACCAACTCCTGCCCCTAATGCACGAATCATGGTCTGAATTTCTTGATTTTGGAATACTTTGACTAAGTTATGCTTCTGACGCTCCACATTCAAGATTTTACCACGCAGTGGCAATATAGCCTGAATCCTACGATCCCTACCTGTTTTGGCAGAACCTCCCGCTGAATCACCTTCTACGAGGTAAACTTCACATTCGCTAGGATCTCTTGATTGGCAATCTGCTAACTTACCAGGTAAGCCACCACCCTCCAAAACACCCTTTCTGCGAGTTAACTCTCGGGCTTTCTGTGCCGCTTTTCTGGCCTTAGAAGCCAGTAATGCTTTTTCAATAACAGTCTTGGCAACAGATGGGTTCTCTTCAAAGAATTCCCCTAACTTTTCGTAAACGACGGTTTGGACGATTCCTGTTACTTCGCTACTGACCAGTTTATCTTTAGTTTGTGATGAAAATGATGGATCTGGGTGTTTGACACTCACAATTGCAGCCAACCCTTCGCGAACATCGTCGCCAGAAAGTGCTTCGCCCTTCAGTAGATTCCGTTTCTTGGCATATGAATTAAGACAGCTAGTCAAAGCAGTCCTCAAACCTGACATGTGAGTCCCACCATCTTTGTTGCGGATGATGTTGGTGTAGCACCGGATAGATTCACTGAATGCATTGGACCACTGGAGGGCCAAGTCTACGGTAACTGTGCCTTTCTCGATTTCCTTTTCACCAGAAATCTGAATTACCTCTGCGTGAAGCATCTCTCTTCCTGAATTTATTTGCAAGACATATTCACTAAGACCGCCTTCATAATGATGTATACTGACGTGCGGATCCTCGCTCCTGTTATCGGTAATTGCAATTTTTAGCCCGGCATTAAGGAAAGATGTCTCTTTTAGACGAGTGTCGATTTGTTCGAATTCGAATTCGGTAATATTTGTGAAAATTCCCAAATCCGGTTTGAATGAGATAAGTGTCCCTGTGTCATCACAAGTGCCGATCTCGGCGATTGGAGCCATTGGCACACCAGCCTCATATCTTTGATGATAAATTACTCCACTGCGATGAATAGTTACCTCCATCCACTCTGAAACAGCATTGACTGCAGAAACTCCGACCCCGTGTAATCCACCGGATACTTTGTAGGAACTGTTGTCGAATTTCCCACCAGCGTGCAACTTTGTCATAATTACCTCAGCGGCAGATATTCCAAATTCTTCATGGGTATCAACTGGGATTCCACGGCCGAAATCCCTCACGCTGAGCGAACCATCGGGCCCTAAATTGACTTCCACTAGGTCTGTATGGCCTGCTAGATGTTCGTCGACGGAGTTATCGACGACTTCCCAAATACAGTGATGTAGGGCAGAACCATCATGTGGATCTCCCAGGTACATCCCCGGTCTCTTTCGGACGGCCTCTAGGCCCTCTAGCACCTGTATGCTCTGTGCACTGTAGTCATCTGACATTGGCTCACCTCGAATCTCCATTTCAGTGTTAGATTAAACCTTGATTTAGTTACAGTATTTGAATAGTTTTTTCTTGGATTTTAACGATGATTAATCCAATAAGAATTTTTCAAGAAAAAACGACTCAGTCTGGCGATTGACAAGGTTACCTCTGCACTCATTCTACAGGGTACCAAAGGGGGTATATGAACATACTCAAAAAGCGCCGTCAAATGTAGGCTTTTTTCGAAATAAAAAAGGCGCTAATAATGTCAAAAATGACAATATTGAGAAAGATTAGCCTTTGAATAATAATCGCAACCGTTAATGAAGAAGGGAAGGTCGCCGACAGCATGGCTGACCCGAAAGTATGCGT
>MDSY01102073.1_pt1 | contig 14538 bp, 14 predicted proteins | sample 811131 | NCBI WGS metagenome assembly MDSY01 (sample SAMN05326643, study PRJNA326480) | marine metagenome | isolation source: seawater | place: Atlantic Ocean: South West | collected 2010 | reverse complement strand
TTTATGTGTGTAATTTAGATGAAAAAAGTATAGAAAAAGGAAACCAATACACAAAAAAATTTATAAATAAATTTGGTGAAAAAAATACAATTATTGTTTCAGCAGATATTGAAAATCAAATAAACCAACTAGATGATCAAATAGAAAAAGATAACTTTATGAAAATGCTTAACATAAAAACCACAGGATTAAGTAATCTTATAAAAAAAGGATATGATTTACTTTCACTTCAAACTTTTTTTACTTCAGGACCAGAAGAATCTAGAGCATGGACTATAAATAAAAATTCAACTGCGCCTATAGCAGCTGGAGAAATACATACAGATTTTGAGAAAGGATTTATAAGAGCTGAAACAGTTTCTTACGAAGACTTTGTAGAAAATAAAGGTTGGTTAAAATCTAAAGAAGCTGGAAAAATGAGGCTAGAAGGTAAAGATTATATTGTTAAAGATGGTGATATTATGCACTTTAGGTTTAATGTTTAATATGACTTTGACTTTAAGAAGTTAAAAAAATATAATCTCACGTTAATTAATCATATGGTGATGTAGCTCAGTTGGTTAGAGCGCAGCATTCATAATGCTGAGGTCGAGAGTTCAAGTCTCTCCATCACTACCATTTTATTATTGAGAGTATTTAATAAATTAAACCCGACTGAAATAAATTTTATTGTTTTAATTATTTTAAATGTTTAAAATGTTTAAAATGAAAAAAAAATTAATCTCAATTATTCAAAGAAAACTTAAGCAGAATTCTAGTGCACTCGTAGAACAATATTTTTCAAAAAATGAATTCACCAAAACAAAATTTTTTTATATCGATAATCTTCTGCCTATAAGTATTACCCAAAAAATTTATGAGGCCTTCCCTAAAGAGATTTTTCCATGGGATTATAATAGCTCTTTCAGAGAAAGGGGTTATGGTTTTGCAAAATTAGATGAAGTTGATTCGATACTAAGTGATATTACAGAGGTATTCCACAATAAAGAAATCTTAAGTTTGATAAGTGGTATTACAAAAATAAATGGGCTTGAAGCAGATCCAACTCTATATGCATCTGGAATATCAAAGTTAGCCAAAGGTAATTTTATAAATCCTCATATTGATAACTCACATGATGCATATAGAAAAAGATACCGAAGATTAAATTTATTATTTTATGTAACACCACATCATAAAGAAACCGACGGAGGATGCTTGGAGTTATGGGATGACAAAGTCTTAAGGCCCTTCAAGATTAATTCTAAATTCAATAGATTGGTGGTCATGGAAACATCAAGCCTTACATGGCACTCGGTAGAGCCAGTGACATCAATCAAACCTAGACTTGCAATTAGTGGTTATTACTTCTCAAAAAAATCCCCAAGCAAAACAGATTACTACCACGTAACAAGCTTTACAGGACGTCCAGAACAAAGAATAAAGAGAATATATGGTGTAATAGATAATTACCTAAGAAATACAGCTGCTAAAGTATTTAAAGTTGGTAGAGGTAAAAATCTTAGGAGATCTGAAGCAGAATCTTAAATTAATATAAAATGAAAATTATTTCTATAATTAAAAGTGTTCTATCTGCTTTTTGTGGCATTCAATCAAAAAAAAAATTTAATCAGGATGATGAATTTATTGAGAATAATGGAGTAAAATATTTTTTGATTGTGGGCTTTATTTTAGTTATTTTATTAGGCTTAGTATTGTATTCCCTAGTAAACCTTATACTTAATTAAAAAAATTACTTTCAATTTATTTTTTAAAAGGGCTTCTTTCATCCAATTCATTTGCATAAATATTCATATGATTAAGCTCTTTATCTAAAAAATCATTTATAGCTAAACTAAAATCTTTGTTTGCTATGAAATGATTGGAAAAAGTTTTAAATGGCTTAAAACCTCTAGCAAGTTTATGCTCTCCCTGAGCGCCACCTTCGAAGTAATTAATTTTATTTGCAATACAAAATTCTTGACCCTGATAGTAGCATAATTCAAAATGAAGATTTGGCACGTACTCTGTGGCACCCCAGTATCTACCGTACAAAGTATCAACTCCAATTATATTTAATGCACTCGCAATATTCTCATTATTCCTTCTAGCAAAAATAAACACTAATTTATCAGGCATAGATTCAAATAGCTTAAAAAAGAATTCTTTGGTTAGATATGGAGAAGAACGATGAAGCTCATAAGTTTTGCAATAACATAAATAGAAAAAATCAATATCTTCTTTTTCAATTTCATTTCCAGTTTTAACATCTACCTTAATACCACTTTCTATAATTTTCCGTCTCTCTTGTTTAATCTTTTTTCTCTTATTGTGTGACAAGTCTGAAAGAAAATTATTAAATGATGAGTATAATTTATTCTCCCATCTAAACTGAATACCCTCTCTATGCAACCATCCCATACTTGTAAACAAGTCAGAATCTTCTTTTTCAGGAAATAAAATATGGCATGAAGAAATTTTATGTTCTACTAAAATTTTTTCTAAAGCTTTAATCATTAATTTTTTTATTTCAGGATCTTTAGATACAATTCTTTTACCAGTAATGGGTGTAAATGGAATCGCAGAAATCATTTTTGGATAGTAGCTCAAGCCATTACTTTCAAAGGCTTCTGCCCATGACCAATCAAAAACATATTCCCCATAAGAATGACTTTTTAAGAATATTGGTATGAAGCCAACTACCTCTTTATCTTTAGTTGCAACAATTGGAAAAGATTTCCAACCTGTGACACCGCCAATTGATTTCGAATATTCTAAAGCCTCGAAAAAATGTAAGTCTAAAAATGGAGAATCAACTAGTAAATCATTCAAAAAAAATTTTAGTTCGGTGTAACTTGTATAAGAGGTTATCTCAATCATAGGAGACTGAGTCTAGTAATAAATTTAGATTAAGTAAAGGCTTATAAAGACTTATTATCAGTATTTATGACTTTTCCACCTTCAAGAATAGCATCAAGCTCTTTTTTACCGTCATCAGCAATTTTAGTATCTGATGAATTTTTAGGTTGATCGTACCTCTTTAGATAATCTTTCGCCAAAATCGACATCTCATCTAACGTAATTAAAAAATCATTATCAGTGTCAACTTCCCTAAATTTTCTTGCTACCTGAGGCAGACAGTGAGTTGTCTCGTATACATCAAGAGTTTGATCATTATCTAAATCGCACGATAAAAAGCGTTCTTCTACGCTATCAAGCATCTCTCTTCTTTTTTGGTCGTATATTAGATTGTCTTGCGTATTTGATCTAGAAAATATAGACAAGGCCTCATGAATTCCTTCTAAATCTGAAGATTCAGTATATTTTTGGTTATTTTGGTCAGAGTTTTTTATTTCTTTTATATCAGCAATAGAGTAGCTAACTGGTAAAAAAATTAATAAAAACAATAACTTAATATTTAAAAAAATTTTCAAATTTAATAATTTAAACTATTTTAACTGGAAATATATTTTGATACTTGAATGTAAACGGAATATTACAAAAACATCTAAATTTGTAACAAAATTGTAACTATTAAAGTATGCGTATACAAGTTAATATTACATATTATAAATAATTTTACCTAAAAAAAAGAAAAAATACTATGAGTGAAAAAAAATATCTAATTGCTTTGGTAGATGACGATCCTAAAATAAGAGATCTAACTGCAAAATATTTAAACGATCAAGGTTTAGATATTATTACAGCATCTGGTGGTAAAGAATTAGATGAAATTGTGAAAAAAAATGAAGTAGATTTAATTATTCTTGATTTAATGATGCCTGATGAATCAGGTTTAACTATTTGTCAGCGCTACAGGGTCAATAAAGTCAATATTCCAATAATAATGTTAACTGCCAAAGGTGATGAAGTGGATAGAATAGTTGGGCTAGAGATGGGAGCTGATGACTACCTTCCTAAACCATTTAATCCTCGTGAACTTTTAGCTCGAATAAATGCAATACTTAGAAGACAAAATTCCCCTAAAGAAGAATCAATAAATAAATTAATTACATTTGGGGCTTATGAATTTGATACAGGAAGCAGAAGTTTAAGTAGAGATGGTAAAAATATTCCTATTACTGCCGGAGAATTTGATCTTCTTAAAGTATTCACTGATCATTCAAAACAACCTTTATCCAGGGACCAATTAATGCAACTGGCTAAAGGTAAAGAACTTGATGTTTTTGATAGAAGCATTGATGTTCAAATATCAAGGCTCAGAAGACTCATAGAAGATAACCCAAATCGTCCCCGCTATCTTCAAACTAAGTGGGGTTATGGTTATATTTTTAATCCTGATGGCGAAATATCATAATTGAATCTATTTCCAAAAAAATTACTTACTAGATTTGTATTACTTATTGCTGCGCTTCTAGTTATTAGCCAATTGCTTTCTCTTAAAATATTTGATCTATATGAAAGAGAGCCCAGAGCAGAAATATTAGCTCAAGAAATTGCAACGATTGTTAAATTTACTAGAGCATCTATTTCAGCTGCCTCACCCAATAAAAGATTACAACTTCTCAATGAATTAGACGGGACTGGAAATGTAAGGATTTACCCAGCTAATTATTTTGAAAAAATTGAGCCAATACCAGAAGATCCTTTTCTTAAGTTAGTTGTTAATAAACTTGGCAGTAAACTACCACAAGGAACTCTAATAGCTGTTAACCACTATGGTATTGATGGGATTTGGGTAAGTTTTGACATCAACAACAACCCTTTTTGGGTCTCAATACCGAAATCAATTGCTGATCGTCCTTTCCCTTGGCACTGGGTTGGTTGGGGGACAATTATTGCTATTCTTACCCTTATAGCAGCATACGCAACTACAAAAAGAATAAGTAGACCTATCAATAGATTAATAGATGCTGCAGATCAGGTTAGGAAAGGTCAAGTCGTGGATAAATTACCTCTTGATAGTGTTGATGAATTTAAAGAACTAAGCATAGCATTTAACGAAATGATAGAGAATCTTGCAAAAATTAATAATGAAAGGCGTTTCTTACTAGCAAGTGTTTCTCATGACATAAGAACTCCACTGACAAGAATCAGAATAGCTACTGAAATGCTACCTGATAAATCTAACGATCTAAAACAAAGTATGGAAGATGATATGCATGAGATTAATGAAATATTAAATCAGTTCCTTGATTTTGCAAGAGGATTTACAGATGAGCCAAAAATACCAGTCAATATAGGAAAGCTATTAAAAGAAATTCAAACTAAACATAATCGCATGGGACAAAATTTTTCATTAAAAAAGAAAAATATAAGGCTAGAGGTACCAAAAAAATTATTTATAGATATTAGGCCTCTTGCTTTTCAGAGATGCTTAGATAATCTTATTAATAATGCATTTTTTTACTCAAATGACAAGGTTCAAATGGAAGCCGTCCTTAACGAAGAATCATTATCAGTGAGTATAATTGACAAGGGCCCAGGTATTCCTGAAGAACAAAAAGCGAAACTCCTAAAACCATTCGAAAGAGTTGACGAAGCAAGAGGAAATTCAGGTGGATGCGGATTAGGTTTGACGATAGCTGATAGAATAGCAAAAGCACATGATGGAAAACTCGAACTTATTAATATAAAAAAAGGTGGATTGGAAGCAAAAATAACCATACCTATAATCACTGCATAAGATTACTTAAACCAATTAAGCTTTTGTCTTAAGTTTACAACCTCTCCAATAATAATCAATGCTGGAGATTTGATCTTTGCTCTTGAAACCTTTGATCTAATATGACTTAATTTTCCAATAATAACTTTTTGCTTATTAGTTGTTCCGCTCTCAATAACTGCCACAGGAGTTTCTTTATTCATACCATTTTTTAAAAGATTGAAGGTTAAATCATTTAAACTTAATAGGCCCATATAAATAACTAAAGTTTGCTTTTCTAAAACTAACATAGGCCAATTAAAATCAATCTTTCCTTCCTTAAAGTGACCAGTTAAAAATAAACAACTTTGGGCAAAATCTCTATGAGTTAACGGGATTCCTGCGTATGCTGAAATACCGTTTGCTGCTGTAATTCCAGGTACTACCTGGAAGTTAATTTTTTCCTTCATTAATGATTCAATTTCCTCTCCCCCTCTACCAAAAATAAAAGGATCGCCACCCTTTAAGCGTAAAACTCTTTTACCCTTCTTTGCATATTTTATTAATAATTTATTTATTTCGCTCTGACTGAGGGTGTGTTGATCTAACTTTTTTCCTGCATATATTAAATCTGCATCTCTTCTAACTAGTTCAAGCACTTCACTGGATACTAAATTATCATAAATACAAAGATCACATTTTTGCATTAACTGCAATGCTCGTAATGTTAATAAATCTCTTTCGCCCGGGCCTGCCCCTACTAAATATACTTCTCCAAACTTAGAATTAGATTCTTTTAATAAATTCTTAAATAATTTACTATCTATTTTTTTCTCTTTTAACAGAGAATTATAAATAATCTCACTTTCAAAAAAATTTTCCCAAAAAAACCTTCTCCTATTTATTAATTTTATTTTTTCTTTTACCATTTCTCTTAAATCACCTGCATACTTTACTAATTTGGAATATCCTTGGGGCACTAAAATTTCAATTTTTTCCCTTAGATTTCTCACTAATACGGGAGCCTTACCAGCGCTCGAAATTGCAATTACTAAAGAATCTCTTTCAACAATAGAGCCCATAGTGAAAGTACATAAGTTTGGCTGATCTACAACATTTATTAAAATATGTTTTTTCTTTGCCATCAAGGAAATTGTCTTATTTAATTTAATACTATTGGTTGCTGCAACTATTATGGTCGGATTGTCGATGTCAGATTCAGCGAAACTTTTTTTAATTAATTCAATGGAATTTGACTTAGCTAAACCCTCAAGCTCCTCACAAAATTGTTTTGCGATAATTTTAATTTTTGGCTTAACTTTAATCAGTAACTTTATCTTTCGAAGTGCTATGTCTCCACCACCAACCACTAATACTGATTTTTTTTTAAGATTTAAAAATATTGGAAAATTTTCCATAATAAAATGTTACTCTAATAATCTATATATATGACATATTTAATTAGATTTCTCCAAAAAAAGCTATACTTACGGACTTAAAATAAAAAAATTAGTTTATGAATAAAAAATTATTTATCAAAACATTTGGTTGTCAAATGAACCAATATGACTCTGATAAGATTAACGATGTTTTGGATAACCAAGTTTCTCACGAAAAAACTGATAATCCAGCTGAAGCGGATTTAATTGTTTTAAATACCTGCTCTATTCGAGAAAAAGCTGAAGTTAAAGTATTTAGTGATTTAGGTCGATATAGGCTTCTAAAAAAAGAAAACCCCAACCTAAGGATTGCTGTTGGAGGATGTGTTGCCAGTCAAGAAGGAGATGCAATAATTAAAAAAGCTCCATATGTTGATGTTGTTTTCGGTCCACAAACTTTACACAGACTTCCTGATCTGCTCAATGCAAGGGAATCGTTAAATAAACCCCAGATTGATATCACATTTCCTGAAATTGAAAAATTTGATCATTTGCCTGCTCCAAAATTTAAAGGTGCATCAGCAATGATTTCAATAATGGAGGGATGCAGTAAATATTGTTCATTCTGTGTGGTTCCATTCACAAGAGGTGAAGAGGTATCGAGGCCACTGGATGATATTCTGACAGAGATTATTCAACTAACCCTAAAAGGCGTAAGTGAAATTACTCTATTAGGGCAAAATGTAAATGCGTACAGAGGTTATATGGAAAATGGAAGTATTGCTGACTTTGCAATGCTCATTGAATACGTCTCTGAGATTGATCATATCAAAAGAATTCATTTTAGTACTAGCCACCCAAACGAAATGACAGACGAACTAATAGATTGTTTTAGTAATATAAAAAAATTAGCAAAAACCATTCATCTTCCAATTCAATCTGGTTCGGATAAGGTCTTAGCAGATATGAAAAGAAACTATACGACATTGGAATATAAATCAATAATCAGAAGACTAAGGAAAAAACTTCCAGATATCTCAGTAACCTCTGACTTCATAATAGGATTTCCTTCCGAGACAAAAAAGGATTTTGATTTAACTAAAAAATTAATGATTGATCTTGAGTTCGATTACTCATTTAGCTTTATTTATAGTCCGCGGCCAGGAACTCCGGCAGCATACATCAAAGACGAGACAATGAATGAGGTAAAACTTGAAAGACTGCATGAAATACAGAGTATTAATTCAAAACAAGGAGCACTTTTTACAAAAAAAATGATCGGTAGTACTCAAAGAGTCTTAATAGATCATGAAGCAAAGAGAAAAAAAAATACATTGCTAGGAAAAACTGATAATAATCGAATAGTAGAATTCAAGAAAAATAATTCTTTATTAGATAAATTTGTTAACGTCAGAATTAAAAAGATTTCAGATAAAAATCTAATTGGAACAATAATCAATTGATGAAAACTGAATTAAGGCTTCCAGATAACGATAACAAAAAATTAGCAAACCTCTGCGGAGTTTTAGACGAAAATATTTCCCAAATAAGCGCTGGCTTAGATATTGAGATCAATAGGAGAGGGACTTTTTTTACATTTTTAGGCAAAAAAAAGAATATTGAACTTGGATCACAGCTTGTTGAAAGTTTTTATGCAAGAGCTAGTAGAGCAATAAAACCAGAAGATATTCAATTAAGTTTAGTAGAAGTTAGTAAAACTGATAAAAAAGATATCCAGGGGTCCCCCCAACTAATAACTCTTAAAGATGAGCTTCAGGGTCGGACACCAATGCAAATTGATTACTTAAATAGTATTCAAAAAAATGATATAAATTTTGGAATTGGTCCTGCAGGAACGGGTAAAACTTTCCTTGCTGTAGCTTCTGCTGTAGATGCATTGAATAGAGAAAAAGTTAAAAGAATTGTTTTAGTTCGTCCTGCTGTTGAAGCTGGAGAAAGATTAGGGTTTTTACCTGGAGATTTAACACAAAAAGTCGACCCATATCTAAGGCCACTTTATGATGCATTATATGATTTAGCAGGATATGATAATGTAACAAGAATGTTTGATAAGGGTATATTAGAGGTCGCGCCCCTTGCTTACATGCGAGGGAGAACTTTAAACCAAAGTTTTATTATTTTAGATGAAGCACAAAATACAACTCCTGAACAAATGAAAATGTTTTTAACTAGAATTGGATTCGGTACAAAAGCAGTTATTACTGGTGATATTACGCAGATTGATTTAGCAAAGAACCAGTTAAGTGGTTTAATAGAAATTCAGAAAATACTTAAAAAAATTAATGGAATACAATTTATTAATTTTACATCTGCTGATGTTGTCAGGCATCCGTTAGTGCAAAAAATTATTAATGCATATGAAAAATTCGATAGTAATTAAAAAATGAATATTAAAAATAAAATTAAAATTCATATACAAGATACACTCCATAAGAAAAACAAAATAAAATTAAAAGATTGCTATAATTGCTTATCTATTGTTTCAAATAAAGAAACTGAGCTTACTATCAGAATAGTCTCTGAAACAGAATCCCAAAACTTAAATATGAAGTATCGCAATGTAAATAGCGCTACAAATGTTTTATCATTCTTGATAGACAGCAATCCACTGATAGGTGATCTTGTTTTATGTCATGCAATAATAAAAAAAGAAGCAAAATTACAACAAAAGAAAATAATAAATCACTATACTCATTTAATAATTCATGGTTATTTACATCTTTTAGGTTACGAACATGAAAATAAAATAGACGAAAAAAAAATGGAAAATAAAGAAATAAAAATTTTGAAAATATTGGGAATAAAAAATCCTTATTTAAGGTTTTAAATATTATGAAAAGTAAAAAAATACAGCTAGTAAAAAAAATAAGAAAATTTCTTCTTAACCCAGATGACAAAGGTCAACTCGCAGATATACTAAAGTCTGCTTTTGATAAAAATATACTTGATGCAGACTCACTAATGATGCTTGAAGGCGTACTTAATGTTTCAGAAATGCAGGTACGAGACATCATGATTCCACGATCACAGATGGATGTCATAGACATCCAAAAACCACCTGGAAAATTTATTCCTTTTGTTATTGAAACATCACACTCAAGGTTCCCGGTGATTGAAGAGACCATTAATAATGTTATTGGAATACTTTTAGCAAAAGACTTACTTAAATTTAATACAGATAAAGAATTTGAAATACGTGATATGTTAAGGCCTCCTAATTTTGTTCCGGAATCTAAACGACTAAATGTTTTACTAAAAGATTTTAGAACAAATAGAAATCATATAGCTATCGTTGTAGATGAATATGGTGGCGTTTCAGGAATGGTAACTATTGAGGATGTCCTAGAGCAAATAGTTGGAGATATTGAAGATGAATTTGATTATGATGAGACTGAAGACAACATCATTGAAAGCCAAGAAAGAAAATTTAGAGTTAAGGCAAGCACAGATATATCTGACTTTAATGAATTCTTTAGCACTCAATATAGCGATCAAGAATTTGCAACTATCGGTGGATTAGTTATTCATAAATTTGGATATTTACCCGAAAAAGATGAAAAAATTTCATTTGATGGATTTGATATAACAGTTCTTAGAGCAGATAGTAGAAAAGTTTATACAATTTTAATTGATATTAATTTGCCTGAAACTAAAGTCTAATATTTTGAACTTTATTCAGCTTAAAAGGCTCTATCTATATTATTTAATCGGGGGAATAATTTTATGAATTATATCGCAGGTATATTTTTTCTACTTTACTTATCAATGGGTCACACGAATCATCACGAAAGCATTGAGAATGTCGAGAAAGAACTTTTAATCACAGAAATACCAACAGAGTATCGTGCTTTTGTTGGTGTCATTGGTCTTTTAACCCCTGAAGAAATAGTTAATATTATAGGTGATCCGGCAAAAAAATTAGATCTAAAAATGAAGTCGTCGAATGAAGTTATTGCAAGTACTTGGTATTACCATAATTTAAATACTGATGAAAATGGTAAATACTTTCCAACAACAGAGTTAGACATAATTGATGGATATGTAGAGTCTGTTGTGTTTATGAATGAAGTTAATGAAAATTCGAAAATCGAAGGTCAAAAATATGAAGTAGATAGACCTGAGAATATTTTTTAAAACTAGTCCTTCTTAATTAATAAAGTTAAAGTACTATTTACTTTGATAAAATAGTACTTTAATGAGATTTCTACCCTTTACTAACAAATATCTAATACCTTTTTTATTGGGTGCTTGCTCAATTTTAGGATTTTCTCCATTTAATTTTTACCCACTAATATTTTTTACAATAATTGCCCTGCTTTACCTAATAAATTTTAACGGTTCAGAAAATGCCAAAAGCTTCTTATTTGGAAGTGGCTTCTTTATTTTTGGTATTTATTGGATTTTTATATGCTTACAAAAATTTGGGGGCATGCCCTCCATAATGGCAATTTTTTCAACATTAACCTTATGTTTATTTCTTGCTTTTTTCTTTTTACCATTTTCTTTATTCAAAAAATATAAAAATACTATTTTTTTTATCCCTGCTTTTTTTACATTAATTGAATTATTACGGAGTATTATATTTACTGGATTTCCATGGCTTTCCCTTGGTTATAGCCAAGTTCCTCATAGCCCACTAACAGGTTATATGCCGATAGTTGGTATTCATGGAGTCTCGTTCCTTATTATTCTTTCATCTATTTTAATTATTAAAATTTTTAAAAAGGATTCTTCCAAAATATTATTATTAATATTTCTGGTATCTATTTGGGTCGGTGGACAATACTTAAAAGGGATAAAGTGGACAAAACCTAAAGGTGATCCTTTTAGTGTCTCTCTTATCCAGGGTAATTTCTCACAAGACAAAAAATGGGATAAAAGTATGATTAATACTTCTATAGATACTTACGAAAAGTTAATTCTAAATAGTGAGTCTTCATTAATAATCTTACCAGAAACATCTATGCCTATTTTATTTAATGACTTACCTCAAAATTTTATACAGAATATCAAAAATCATACTTTCATTAATAAAAGCAATATCATTTTAGGTGCCATTGAATCAAATAAACTTGGATTTTATAATTCAGCATTTTTAATAGGGACAGAACATTCTCAGGTCTATAGAAAAGCTCATTTAGTTCCATTTGGTGAATTTATACCCTTTAAAAGATATCTAGGTTATATTTATGAAAATTGGCTTCAAATTCCCTTTAATAGTTTACAAAGGGGTCCATCCACCAATGCAAAAAAAATTTGGATAAACGATACATCTCTTGCGGTTAATATATGCTATGAAGATGTTTTTGGGAACGAGATGGTAAGTCGCTATGATAGTAAGGGAGGGATGCCCAATCTTTATGTAAATATAAGTAATGATGCATGGTATGGTAAATCTATAGCTGCCAAACAACATTTACAGATTTCCCAAGCTAGGGCAATAGAAACAGGTAAGATGATGGTAAGAGCAACAAATACTGGTGTAACAGCTTTTATTGACATTGATGGAAAAGTCTTAAAAGAGTTACCACAATTTATGTCAGGTACATTAACTCATACAGTTCAAGGTTATAAAGGTAGGACACCTTATACATTTTTTACTAATACGCCAATACTATTACTATCTCTTTCAATTTTATTACTTTATTTTTTGAGGTCTTTATTCAATTTTTATAAAATAAAATCTTTAAAATAATTTATTTGTTAATAGCTAAATCTTTGAGCTAACTTAAAAAAGCAGTAAAATGCAACATAATACAAAAGCAAAAATTATGAAACTTACTTTCCAAGAAATTATATTTAACCTCCAAGAATATTGGAGTCAAAATAATTGTGCGATTATTCAGCCTTACGATATGGAGGTAGGAGCTGGCACTTCACATACAGCAACTTTTTTAAGGGCTATTGGGCCTGAACCTTGGAGAGCGGCATATGTTCAACCAAGTAGAAGACCAAAAGATGGTCGTTATGGTGAAAATCCAAATAGACTTCAACATTACTATCAATTTCAAGTAGCTTTAAAACCAGCTCCAGAAAATATAGTTGACATGTATATGGACTCACTTAAAAATCTTGGATTTGATCTTAAAAAAAATGATATTAGATTGGTTGAAGATAATTGGGAAAATCCTACATTAGGAGCATGGGGATTGGGTTGGGAGGTATGGCTTAATGGAATGGAAGTTACTCAATTCACTTATTTTCAACAAGTAGGAGGTATTTCATGCAAGCCTATTACTGGAGAAATTACATATGGGTTAGAAAGATTAGCAATGTACATTCAAGATATTGATAGTATTTATGATATTCAGTGGACAAAAGATTTAAAATATAAAGATGTATTTCTACAAAATGAAATAGAACAGAGCGCTTATAATTTCGAACATAGTGATTCAGAATTTCTACTACTAGCTTTTTCATCACATGAGAAAAATGCAATATACCTAGTAAAAAATAAATTAGCGTTGCCTGCATATGAGCAGGTACTAAAAGCAGCTCATACATTTAATCTATTAGATGCTAGAGGAGTCATAAGTGTCACAGAAAGAGCTGATTACATTGGTAAAATTAGAAATATTTCCAGAGAAGTTGCTAATTCTTACCTTGAAAGTAGGAAAAATCTTGGGTTCCCTCTCGCGAACCCTGCCCACTCCAAGGAAGTAATAGAATCCTTAAATAAAAAAAGTGATAAAAATTGAAAACAGAAAATCTTTTAATTGAAATACTTACGGAAGAGCTACCACCAACTTCACAGAAAGATTTGGGGTCAAAATTTTCAGAATTAATTGCAAACGAATTGCTTGCTAAAAACTTAATTGACTCAATTGATGTAGATTTTTTTTCAACGCCCAGACGAATTGGGACCAGAATAAATTCAGTTAGAAAACAAGCAAAAACTCAAAATAAATTGATAAAACTAATGCCATCAAGAATTGGTTTTGACGAAAATAAAAAGCCAACACAGGCACTGATAAAAAAAATTAATTCAATGGGTGAGTCAAATATCAATCAAGTAAATATTATTCAAAAAAAAGAAAAAGATGAAGAAATAATATTTATTAAAAAAGAATTTACTGGGGAAAAGCTTGAAAACGAACTAGGTGAAATTATAAGTAACAGCCTTAAGCGCTTACCAATAAAAAAAGTTATGTCATATCAGCTAAACGATGGATGGACAACAGTCAACTTTGTAAGGCCTATTAAGAATTTATTAATACTTCATGGTAGTAATTTAGTTAAAACTAATGCCTATGGAATACATTCAAACAATCAAACAGTAGGCCATAGATTCGATTCAAAAGAACCTTTAATAACAATTGACCATGCAGATAATTATGAAAAAAAATTATTAAATATTGGTAAAGTTATTGTCAATTTTGATGGTAGAAAACAAAAAATTAGCTCTGAAATTAAAAAATATATAGATTCCCAAGATGGTAAATTTAAAATTATTGAAGATGAAAGTCTACTTAATGAAGTTACCGCACTTGTAGAGTCACCAAATATTTTAATTGGAGAATTTGAAAAAAAATACTTAAAAATTCCGATGGAATG
>MDSY01071930.1_pt1 | contig 14538 bp, 12 predicted proteins | sample 811131 | NCBI WGS metagenome assembly MDSY01 (sample SAMN05326643, study PRJNA326480) | marine metagenome | isolation source: seawater | place: Atlantic Ocean: South West | collected 2010 | reverse complement strand
TGAATATCACCTATGTAAATATTCTTCCCCATAATTTTATAATATGTGTTAAGATACTAAGAAAAATTGGTATCTCCTATTTATCCTTGTAAATATGGGGAAACATTCGTATATTTATGATAAAATAAAAACACCAATAATGAGAAAAAGAATATTAAACGAAAGTAAAGACAAACCTTCAATAGAAGATTTTTTAAAATTCCTTTTGGAAGTTCAAACTGAGAGATATTTTAAAGGGTCAATGTGGGGAATAAAAAACCGGAATGAAACTAGTCAATTATCTTTTGGAGCGTTTAAAGATAGATTAACGAAGCAAATAAGAGATGCAGAAAAGAAAGGCTCTCCTATTACTCACTATTGGATCTCAAACATTAGAGGTGGACTTAGAGGTCAGTTAAAATTAGATATTGAGAAAGCCATGGAAGGTGGATTAAAAGGGATCTTGGAATTGGGTAAAGATTATAGGGATAATGAAGAAAAAAAAGATATTGTTATTGGTCCTATATTAACTAGTTTTACATCTAAAGACCAAGAAAAATTTGATGATTCAATGGGTAAAGGTGAAGGAGGAAGATTAGATGAATCTGAAGAGACATCTGATGTTAGTTTAGCGGATTTAGGTCAGGACTTGGCTGATGAGATGAAGTCAATATTATCAAAAAAAAAAGAATTAGAAGAAAGTGATGTTCTTGCCACAGTTGAAACGGTTTTAGCTACTGTTTTAGCTAGTACAACTTTCATTAATATAATATCTAAGTGGGTAGGACTATTTATGAAAAAGCGTAATTTTAAAAAAGGGGTTAAAGGTGCCCAAAAAATATATGATTTTACTCATAAATTAGAGTCTTTATTTAAACTTCCAATTAAAAAAGTGGTGGGTGTTTTTACAGATGATCCAAAAGTAATAAAAATAGTAACTGATAGTTTATATGCCTTACTAATTCTTACTTTAGGAGTTAGAGCTGGGGGTGAAGCTTTAGAGGCAGCATCATTAAAAAATGCCGGGGCGGGAGCTGTAAAGGGTTTAAAAGCAGCTTTAAAAGGTAAAGATTTAGCAACATTAGTGAAAGATATAGCATCTGCCGCTAAATCAGTAGTATAATAAATTAATAGTTTAAAGGTGATAAAAGAGTTTTATGTAAAATTGGCTGCAATAGGTTTAGCGGTTATTTCTCCTTTCATAATGATAATAAATAATGGAATAATGGGTTCCTTATCACAATATTGGGGAACCCCATTCCAACCTCTATTTATTGTATCAAATATAATTTGCTCCTACTTTTTCTTTTCTCTAAAGAAATGGAAACTCCCTAGTTTTTTCTTAATGTTATTAACTGGGTTTAATTGGTATCAATATCAAATTCCTCATAACATATTTGCAATATGTTTTTATTTTGCATGTTTATATAGTTTATTTTTAAATAAAAGATTCCATATTTTTAAAATTTTATATATGGCTTCGGTATTTTTATACCCTTATAGTATTCTTCTAGGAGAGGTTACCAGTATAGTTATACTATGCTCATTCCACTTAAAAATCTTACTCTATAAAGAAAAATTAGAAAAAATGAAGAAACATCAACTGCCTCGCCAATAAAATTTGGCTTCCTGAGGGTTCTATTGTATATTTATGGGGTAAGGTTGCAAGATTAAGCAGCGCAAAAATAAAGGTTATGGCAATAAGTGAAAAAATGATTCAAGAAGACAAAAAAATTGTTATTAGTATTTTAAAAAAATATTTAAATGCTACAGATGAGGAAATTAATCAATTCACAAAAAGAATTGAAGATGAAGATCCTGAAAATTGGACTTGTGAGGTTGGGGATGAATTAGTTCCTGATTTTGAAAAAATGAGAAAAGAAAATCAGCTTCCTCGCCAATAAAATTTGGCTCCCCAGGAAACCATTCGTATATTCACGGTGTAAGAGAAATGAGTTATTAATTATTAAATATTTAAAAATCAAGAGTTATGGTAAATGCAAGTGAAATTAAATCAAACAAGTTTATGACAAATGAAGAAATTGCTAAAAAAGCACCTTCAGTTTTTACAAAATCTCCAAGTGATGAGGTTTCAAAACATTACACACACATTCCAACAACTAAAGTTATTGATGATATGAGAACTTTAGGATGGGATGTTATTAATGTTCAAGAAGTCCAAGCTCGTAGAGGTAAAGGATATCAAAAACACTTAGTTGTTTTTAGAAATGATGATATTGTTATTAATGGTGATGACAATGATACAGTTTATCCCCAAATTTTATTAACTAACTCCCATGATGGGAAAAATGCATTTCAGTTTCAAGCTGGATTATACAGATTGGTTTGTGCTAATGGTCTTGTAATAGCAACAACACAATTTGAAGCTGTCAAAATGAGACATATGGGATATACATTTGAGGATTTACAGGAAAATATTAGAGAAATGGTTGAAAAATTACCATTAACTGTTGAATCAATGAATATGATGAAATCAACACAACTTGAGCAGAAAAAAGCTTTAGATTTTGCTAAAGAGTGTTTGACAACTCGTTTCAATAAAGATGAAATGAAGAGAGTTAAAATTGATTTAGAAGAATTACTTACACCTACAAGACCTGAAGATCAAGGAAATGATTTATGGTCAGTATTTAATGTAGTTCAAGAAAAAATAATTGAAGGTGAGTTTAATTACATAGCAGCTGGTAAAGTTCGTAAAGCGAGAAGAATTAAAAACTTTAGACAAGATCAAAAGATCAATAGTGAATTGTTTGAAGTTGCTTTAAATTATGTTGCTTAATAAGTTCATTAAAAATAATTTTAAGAGTCCTGCATAAGCAGGACTTTTTTTGTCCCTTCTCAATATTTATAACAAAATACTAACATAATCTTGGAAAGGGAAAAGATATGGCAAACGAATTTATAATTAAAAATGGGTTCCACTCTAAAGGGAACTCTGAAATAACAGGATCAGTAAAAGTTAATGGTGGGGGGAGTAAAGAAGTATCATTAGGTAATAATATTCTAAATGAAAATATTACTAATTATAAACTTAACACCATAGAAGGATTAGAACAGTATGCAGGTTCATTTCCATTCCCTTCCCCAGGACAAGGAGTTAAAATATCAACTAATCCTGGAGGGAGAGATGTTATTCATACAACTTCAACTACAACAACCAAATACGAAGCAAATCAAGCATACTTTCAAGTATCTTATAATAACGCTAGTAATTCTTCTACAATGAAGATTAATAGTGATTATAATTTGAATACTAGTACCTTTAATGTTAGTAGTAGTAACTTTCATATAACTCCAAGTTCAAGTTTAACTACAATAACTAACCCAAGTGAATTATATTATACCTCATCACTTTCTATTCTTAGTAATAGTATTAGTGGGAGTATTGTTAGTGGGTCAAGTACTACTACACTTTCAAGAACTTTCTCCAATTCCAAAGATTTAGTTACAAATGGTACATCCACATCATTTAATAATATTACCAGTAATAGTGCCCAACTAAAATCTTCAACCCCTTCAATTAATGAGGAATCAAGATTAGATATTGTTCCTGGGGCGATAGATTTAGGATTTTATAATACTTCTAATTCTAAAAATTCAAAACTTTCTCTTAATGAGTCTGGTATATCTTTAGGTAAATTTAATGCTACAGGTAATAATGGGAATGGGAATTTATTTATAGGAAATGATAATTTAAATCTTACTTATTCTAGTGGGAGTAACTCGGCTGCTTTAATTTTAGATCCAGATTATCTTTTTTTAACTGGTGGAGGGGGTTCAACTTTTAATATATCTTCATCAATTACTTTTAAGGATAATAGAACAACTAAAAAGGGAATTGAATATGATGATGATTATTCTGCTAATTTTACTAATCGTTCTTTAATTGATAAAGAGTATGTAGTAGATTATGTTGCGGCTTCAGGTTCAGCAGATACAATTTATACTGCTGATGGAGTTTTAACAGGAGATAGAGTTGTTGATTTTGGAAGTAATAATTTGACTTTTAGTGGATCAAAAACCAATTTAATCGCTCAAAATAGTACAAGTAATAATGTGGCAGAGTATATTGTAAGATTCAGAAATAGTGCTGATAGTGCTACTTATGGTATAATTGCAAATGATGGGTATTTTGATTTAGGGATTGGGAATAGTATTACTAATACAGATTTTTCAACCTGTTTTCAATTAGGGCATTCTAACTCTATAAATAGTACAAGTTTTTATTTTGGACTTGTTGGTAGAAGTAATACTTTAACAGGTATAGGTAATTATCGATATATAGTAGGAAGTGGAAATAATACTTCAGGTGGAAATGAACAAGTAATTTTAGGTGTTGATAATACTGTTTCTGCAAACTATACATCTATGATTGGTTCAGAAGGAACTTTAAGTGGGCAATATAGTTCAGCAATAGGTAGAGCACATAATATTACAAATCCATTTTCTGTTGGGTTAGGTGCTTGGGTTCAATCAGGTGCTAGTGGAGCAAGTATAATTGGTCATGGAGTTGAAGCTGATAAGACACAAAAATTAGTAAATTCTACTGCTAATTCTCTTGCTTTAGGTTGGAATTCAACAACTCCTCAACACTTAATTAAATCAACAGGTGTAGAATTAGGTGGTAAAGTAGAAATGACAACCACAACCGAAGGTATGTTAATGCCTCGTTTGACAACAGCTCAAATGAATTCAATTTTAACTCCTGATACTCATTTACTTATATTTAATACTACTTTAAATGCTTTATATAGATATAATGGTTCTGCATGGGTAGCAATGTCAGCAGGGTATGGGGTCATAGGTGTTGTGAGAGATTCAGATAATGGAAGTCCTACTTTTTATTCTAATTTACAATCAGCATTAGATACCTGTAAAACAGCTGGAAGTTATAATACTGTTACTTTATATGGTAATGTTACAACCACGGCTGGAATTATTATTGATGCAACTTTCGACTATAAGAATTTAACTATAAATTTTAACGGATTTAAGATTGAAAATACCCAAGCTGATGCTACACATTGTTTATCAGTAGGTGGGTTAATTGCAGGTACAACTACTGTTATATTAGATGGAAGTTTAATAAGAGAAAATGGAACAACTGGTAAATGTCTTCAATATGACGGTACAGCTACAAGAAATTTACAAATGTCTAAAATGTATTTTTATAATGAGAATTATATGACCTTTCAAATAGGTAGTTATTTAGAAGATATGTATGATTTTGGAGGTAGTATTTTTGAAAGTGGACCTAATGCTACATTAAACACTGTAAGATTGTCTTATTCTAATTTTAGAAACTTTACGGTTATAGGCCGTTCATCACAAACTGCTTTATTTTTAACTAATAATGCTAAAGCTTCTGGCTTTACAGTACTAGCTAAAGGAACTGGATCCGGTATAACTACTCAGACTGGGGTCTTAGCTACAAGTTTTTATGTAGAAAGTAATAGTGGGAGTGCTATAAGTGGGGGAGTACTGAGTAACTTTGTTGCTAAGAGTGTAAGTGGAATTGCAGTATCGGGTCCATCTTCAGCTCATGATTTTGTAGCTATAACTGGTAATAATTATGCTGTTACTGTCAGTGCATCTGAAATATCTAATTTTAGAGCAGAAAACAATTCTTCAACCTTACCTTGTCTTAATTTGTCAAATACACTACAATGTGTACAAGGGTATGTTAGGAATTTGGGGAGTTATCATGCAATTAAAGTTTTTAGGAATCAAGCATCTAGAAGTTTTTCATATAATAGAATAACAGCAATAAGTGAAGGAGGAATTGCAGCAAACCTTAATTCTAATCCAGGATTCAAAATATTATTTTCTCATTGTGAGTTTGTATCAAAGTGGAATAATGTTGGAGGACACTCTGTTCAAATAGGTGGAAATGATACAGTTTTAACAAACTGTTCCCTTAGAGTTAATAATATAGGAGCTAATAATATTACATCAACTTCAGCAATAACTACTCAAGTAGCTAATTCTACATTTGATGGAGCTACAACCTCCATAAATACAAATGTAACTTTATCAAACCTAAACACTACAGATGATTTTGGAAATATTAAAATAGGATAAAATAAATAAATAAATAAAAATGAACGCAAACATTTACGAGTACGGAACAGACCCAAAAACAGGTCTTAAAAGAAGATTAATTAGGGATACAGCAGTAGTACAAGAAGAAATGGATTCAAACCCAACCCCAAAAGCTGTAGTTCACTTACGACTACAAACTTATGTTGAAATTGAAGGTGAAATTGAAGTAGTTACTGATGTAACTGCAGGATATGAAGTTGTAAAAGGTAAAATTTCATACGATGTTGATGGAGAAGCTTTACCTAAACATAATATTAATCCTGAAACTGGTGAAGTAACTACACCTATAGATCCTGAAACTGATGAGCCTTATTCAAGAGATAATGGATATGAAAACATAATCTTGTTATCTACGATGGCAACTCCTTTTGATAGTGTTTTGGATACAGGTATAAAAGAATATTATAAAATACAATAATCATGGCAGTAACAACAGTAACATCTGGATTGAATCAAGTTAAAGGTATAAAATATACTGTAATAACTGACTCATCTTCAGATTGGGCTTCAGTAGGTAATAATGTTTATTTTTATGACAAGGCAACTAGTTTACCTTATTATAAAAATGCAGGGGGTACTGTTGTGTCAATATTTGAAGAAGGAGGAGTATCAAGTAATGTCTATACTGCTGATGGTACTTTAGCTGGAGATAGAACAGTTGGTTTATCAACTCATACTTTAACTTTAGACGGTACGGGAAATAATAATACTCAATTTCAAGTTAATTGTAAAGAGGTTTATACTGGATTAGTACCTTATTTTAAAGTTGATTTAGAGGGAGGTATTTCTGTTTTAGGATCAAATGGTACTCAGGGGGCTATCTCGGCTTATAGTAGTCACGTTGGAACTGGAAACCCAAGAATTTTTAACGTAAGTAGATTTGGTGGTGGTTCTTGGTACTCTCCTTTTGGTAGTGTTACTATTGGCGTAGGAGCAGCGACATCAAGAATTTCAGTCCTTGAAACAAATGTTGATTTTTATGATGTTAATAATAATTTAAGACATAAGATAGGTTTATCTACAGGTAGTAACAATCAGCATACAAGATTTTTTGTTGGTGGTTTTGTAAATAACAGTTCTTTTATTATAGGTTCTTTGGCAGCTATTTCAACTGAAAAAATAAGTTTACAAGGTGATACTCTTATATCTGAAAAGTTAGAGTTATCAACCACAACAGATGGTTTCTTAATGCCTAGGCTAACAACAGCTCAAAAGAATGCTATTCCTTCACCAGTAGATACTAATTTAATGGTATTTGATACTGATTTAAATAGTTTACAAAGATATAATGGTTCTGCATGGGTTGCTATGGCTGCGGGGTATGGTATTTTAGGAATTGCTAATACAAGTGGATTTTATACTTATTATACAACTTATACTTTAGCTATGGCTGCAGCAAGTGCGGGAGATACAGTTGAGCAGTTTGGAAATATTACAGAAACAGGAAATGTAACAATTACTATTCCTGTTGAAGTAAGTATTAACATGAACGGCTATACATACACTTTAGACGGTTCAGATAATAGTTTATTTTTAAAAAATGGAGTTGGTACAAAAACGAAATTTATTAATGGTACGATAATAAAAAAAAATAGTCCTACTCCTAATGGTGGGGGGAATGGTTTGACTGTTGGTCAATCTGCTGAATTAGATTGTACAGGTTTAACAGTTATTTCAGACGGTGCCGATACTTTAAACATATCTGCATCAGGGGTAAAAGTTATAGGTGGTGAATTTATATATAATGGAACTGATACAGGATTTACGGGTTTTATTTCAGGTAAATTGATAGGCTCAAGTATAAATACTGGTTTAGGCTCTTTTAGAATTACTGGTGATGGTTTGTATAGTTGTACAGTTATTGGAGCAGTTGCAACAGCAAGTGGAGGCATTTTAAAAAATACAAACATATATAACACAGGCACTATTGTTGCTTTAACTTTAACAGGTGCAAGAGCTTATAACTGCAATGTTTATTCTCAAAGTTCAAACGCTATATTTTTAAATAATATTATTAGCGAGTGTCACAACTCAATTGGTAAAAGTGATGCAGGAGTTGGAATATATACAGACAGAGGAAAAACATATAATTCAACAGGTATCTCAACTTCTACTGTTGGAATGTTTGTAAATCAAGCAGATGCACAGATTTCTTTTTGTATTGGGGAAAGTTCAGCATCCAGTGGGATAGAGTTAAGAGTTGGAAATATTTTTAATTCTGTTGGAAAATCAACTTACAATAATGCTTTAGGGCATGGCATATATGTAGGTAATAATAATGGAACTGTATCAAATTGTACGGGGATTACAGTTAATGCAAGTGCTCACGCAATACAAGCAGGGACAGTAAACAGAAATATTAAAATTTCTAATTTAAAAGGTAAAGGAATGACAACTTTAATAGGAAATAAAGCGATAAACATTCAAACAAATACACCAGATAATTTTGGTAATTTATTAATTGGATAAACTTAAAAAAATGGCAAATACTTTAAAACAAACGGTTTTTCAAATTGAGCAGGAATCAATTCCACAAAGAATGATTGTTCAATATATTGATGAAAACGAGGAGCAAAAGCAAACGGTAACTTTTTATGAAGATTTAACCGAATCGGAAAAAATAATATTTGATAATTTTAAAGAGCTATCAGAAAGTAAAATGGTTTAATTATGGCAGTAACACCAATAACAAGTGGATTAGAAGAAGTAGTTGGAGTAAAATATACAGTAAGGACAGATAGTTCATCCGATTGGGGTTCTGTGTCTAATGATGTGTATTTTTATGATGTAGCAACAAACTTACCTTACTATAAAAATGCAAGTGGAGATGTAGTATCTATATTTGAAGAAGGAGGAAGTGGGGGTGGAAACTCTATTACTTTATCAGTACAAAAAGACTCTGGAGGAACTATAAATAAAGGTCAAGTTGTTATACTAGCTGATTATGATGTAGTTGCTGATTTAACTACTGTAGAGTTAGCTGATAATAGTTCGGGTACTACAATGCCCGGAATAGGTATTGCTACAAGTTCTATAGCTCAAGCTACTACAGGAACTATAATTATATTTGGTAAAGCCACAGGATTAAATACTTCAGCATTATCTTTAGGTGATGTTTATGTAGGTACTTCTGGGGGTGTAACTAATACTAAACCTACAGGAAATGCTGTAGTTCAAAGAATAGGTAAAGTAACTAGAGTTAGTTCTACTGTTGGTGAAATAATAGTATTTGGGGGTGGTATGGATAATGTTAATTCTAGTACTGCTGATTATTGTAGGGGTTCAAAAGTTAATGGATCATTGGCCGCTACTTATGTTACAGCTGATCAAATAATTCCTATAACAGTTCAATCTGAAAATAGTAATACTAATAAATTTACTATAACCGGTAATGGTATTAGGGTAAATCAAGCTGGAAGGTATAGGGTTAATTGTATGACATCTATAAATAGTATTGGTACTCAAAGGGCCGATCCTGTTATGAAAGTAACAGTTAATAATACTATAGCTGTTGATGCAAATAATCAGGAGTATAGAAGTTTAGAACATTATGCTAGAAATGCAGGTAGTTCTAATAATTCATCTTCTGATTTGAATTTAATACTTGATTTAGCTGCTAATGATATTGTTAGGATTATATTATCTGAAGGGGGGGTTACAACAAATACTGATACTACAATACTTTCTTCAGGTACGTTTCTTGAACTTAGTGAAATGATTGCAGGAGAATCAACTCCAGTAACAGGTTCGGGAACTAAGGTTCTTGTTAAAGGAGCAATGGGTGCAAACCAAACAGTGAATAATACAACCCCAATAGTAAATTTTGTAACAACAGGCACTCCAGCTGGTGGAGCACTTGATGTAAATGGTGAATGGGATAACACTAATCATAAATTTACAGTTGGTTCAAGTGGTGCAGGTACTTATTTGGTACAAGCGAATATATTTTTAAATAATGGTTCTTCTTGGTCGCATTTATTTTTATATAAAAATGGTTTAATTTATGCCCCATTTGCGGGTTTTGGAACAGCTACAAGTAGTTGGGATAATGACGATGGTACTATCCCTATTGATTTAGTTGTTGGTGATTATATAGATATTAGATGTTATTCTTCAGGAAATGGTACTATTGATTTTAATAATCAAGCACTTAGACAATCGTTTAGTATAACTAAAGTGAGTGGTTTTCCACCTCCAGGTGGTACGGATATTAATGCGGTACATACTAATGTTAGTGGTGAGATTATTGCGTTAACTGAAAAAACATCGGTAGCTAATACTGATGAGGTTATTATAGAGGAGTCGGATGGCACTAAGAAAAGCATGAAGCGTAGAAGCTTTGTCGCTCCTATTACAACGTCTGTAGCTTCTACTGCAACATTAACTGTTGATGCTGATGCAACGGATATGGCTATTATTACAGCACAAGCAGCTACACTGGCAATAGCCGCACCAACTGGTACTCCTGGTGAGGGTTGGCAATTGTTCTTTAGGATTAAAGATAATGGTACTGGAAGAACTATTAACTTAAACGCTATATTTAGAGACTTCACTGGAGACTTCCCTGCTGCTACAACGGCAAGTAAAGAATTATATTTTGCATGTAAGTATGATGCTGTTGCGACTAAATGGGATATATTAGCTTGGAAGATATTACCATAATAATAATAAAACGTTTTACTTATTGTAAAAAAGACCTATAATGAATTATTATATAATAACTAAAATAGAAATGAATGGTGATGATATGGTTCAGTACCCGTTCGGTTACACAACATCTGAAGATGATTCAATTGCTATAGCTAAACACTATGACGAATGTATTGGGGATTGGATATTAACTAATATAGATGACTTAGAAAGTGGTGTAATTAATGTTTCAAAATTTTTTGAGACTAAGGCTTTATGTTATTCTTCATCTTGGACAACAACTAATATTGAAGGAATGAATTTAACTGAAATTATAGATATAACAACTTTAATATAGTATATATGGCAATAACGGTAGGAAATAAATCAACAAACACTACAACTCCAGGTTCAAATTCGTTTTTAACCTTTAATCATACTCAGGACACAGGTTCTGACGGTCTGATAGTTATTGCTATAGCTATGAATTCAGCTAATAATACCACAACTGTTACCTATAACGGAGTGGCAATGACACAAAGATTAAAATATAACTCAAGTCAGCTGTCGCAAAGATACGGGTTTTGGGAGTTAGAGTCCCCAGCAACAGGGTCGAATCAAGTTAGGATAAACTTTACTGCTAATGTTTTTAACCCAGTTAATACTCAAGTTCAGTCTTTTACTGGAGCGGAAGCTGGTGGGTTAGTTGGAAATAATGATATAGCATCTTCACCACATTCAAGAACAAGAACTGGAATAACAGCAGGTTCTGTTATGATGTTTATGGCTGTGAGTACCGCTAATATAGGTGGTGGTGTTTTGAGTGTTGATGGTACTAATATATCAAAAAACACTTTAAATAATAATAGATATCAGTCTGTTGGAACTTCAACAAATGCTTTGTCTGCAGGTTCAGTGGTTTGTATTGCAACGGGTCCTCAAAGTTGGAAATCGATGTCAAATAATACAATTGAGATAAAAGTAAAGTCTGGCGGCGGTGGTGGTGGTACAGCGACTAATGATTTCTTTTTAGTAATGTAATTTTTATTCATCCCCATAGATATCTTTTGGTTTAATACATTTATCTTTTATTAATTTTTCTACAAAAGGGAACATTTTTAAACCATTATCTTGACAATATTTTTTTAGTATTTCATGTGCTGACGGTGTTATTTTAATGTTTTTAGTGCGTTTCATTAGGTCTTTTTATATAAATATGATAAAAGTATGAAAAAAGTCATACTAATTATGCCCTTATCAGGGCATAAAAAATTCTTTTGGTTTTTAATTACATATTTATAAATAAGAAACAATAATTAATAAAATTTTAAAAACAAAAAATAATGGCAGATAAAGTATTCGTTAGTCCTGGTGTTTACACATCAGAAAATGACTTATCATTCGTAACACGTCAAGTGGGTGTTACTACTCTTGGTCTAGTTGGTGAAACAACTCAGGGACCTGCATTCCAACCAATTTTTATAGGTAACTATGATGAATTCAAATCGTTCTTTGGTGGGGCTAATGCTACAAAAATAAAAGACACTGGTGCTCCGAAATATGAGTTACCGTATATTGCTAAGTCTTATCTTTCTCAATCAAATCAATTATTCGTAACTAGGGTGTTAGGTTTTTCTGGGTATAAGGCAAGTCGTGCTTGGGGTATTACATTAGATGCTGCTATGGACTCGACAACCGTGGTTACAACGAACACTGGTACGACTCATACTTCGCTAATTCAATATACTGCTAATACTGTTGGTGTTACATCTGTTGTGTCTTCGGATTCAATAGTTCAATCATTATTCGATAATGGTTTATTGACAACACAATTGGCTTTCTTAGCTACTGCAAGTACTGGTACTACTGCGGACATAGGTCCAGTGTACGAGAAAAACGGATTAAATTTTAGTGGTGTTAAAATCACTAATCATTTTGTTACTTCAGAAAGTACAACAAGTGGTATTACTATAGGTACAACAAGTGGTGTTACAATTCAATACTCAGGTACTGGGTATTCGAATGTGGAAAATAAATTAGTAACTCTTTTAAGAAGTAGGGGTTATGTTGATGGTGATGAAAATTCAGCGTTTGATATTACAGGTTCTACAGATATAGGGTTTAGTACTTCTATTGTATCAGCTGAGACTGACCCTAAGGGTGATTTTGGTATTACAGGAACTACTTCAGCTAATAAAGGCTTTAGTTATTCATTATCTTTTGATAAAACTAAAAAGAATTATATAACTAGAGTGTTAGGTGTTGATTCTCAAGATGGCAACACAGCTTTATTTGTTGAAGAACTATTCGGAAACATGTTTACTGATGGAATAACTAATAAACAAATTAGAGGAATTAACATTTCTTCATTAGTAAATTATGATAATAATTTTGAAAATTATGAGACTGAATACAAACCAGCAGTAACTCCATGGGTTGTTTCTGAGCTTAGAGGTACGAATCTTTTAAGATTATTTAGGTTATGGACTATTTCTGATGGTGATGCAGCTAATAAGCAATTTAAGATTTCAATTAAGAATGTTAGATTAAATGATAAGGAGTTTGATGTTGAGGTAAGGTCTTATTATGATACTGACGCTAAACCAGTAGTTTTGGAAAGGTTTACTAGGCTTTCAATGAACCCTGCTTCAGGTAACTTTATTGCTAAGAGAATTGGTACTCTTGATGGTGAGTTTGCTTCAAAGTCTACTTATATACTTGTTGAGTTAGAGGAAGAGTCTGACACTTCAGATGCATTTCCTTCTGGATTTGTAGGCGTTCCAGTTAGAAATTATCAACTTGGTTCAGGTAATGAAAGTGTACAAACACCAAATATTGAATATAAGTCAAGTTATAGTGCGTTTGAGAACAAAAGAAAAGCTTACTTAGGTCTTTCTGAGACTAAGGGTATTGACCAAGATATGTTTGATTATAAGGGAGCGCCTGTAGATGGTTCAGATGAGAATATTTGGACTGGACTTACAAAAGGTTTTCATATGGATATTGATGCTACTGGAGCGACTATTGATAACGTAAAAATTGTAATTGACGCTTCTGGTAATACTTATAGTCCAGTATTTAAATTTGACGTTGGTAATGCTCAGTTTAGGAGTGATGCTGGTGTAGTTGATACGGATTACGAGAAAATATACGCTAGAAAGTTTACATTTGCACCTTACGGAGGTTATGATGGATGGGATATCTATAGGACTAATAGAACTAATGAAGATAAATACACAGTTAATGGTACTGGAGGTGTTGCAGGTAAAAGTGTTGGTACTTTTAAATCTAGAGCACTTACAAACGGTGATACTGCAATTAATTCTGATTACTATGCTTACTTAGAAGCTATATGGACAATGAGCAATCCAGAAGCTATTAATATTAATGTGTTCGCTACTCCAGGTATCGATGCGTTTAATAATAGTAACTTAGTAGAAGAAGCTGTCGAAATGATAGAACAAGATAGAGCAGATTCACTTTATATTGCAACGATACCAGATACTGACGCTTCAGGTGATGCGATGTTACCAGAAGACGTTGTAGACCAGTTAGATAATACTGGACTTGACAGTAATTATACTGCTGTGTATTGGCCTTGGGTTCAAATTAATGACACTGATAACAATGTTTTTATTTACGTACCTCCAACAAGAGATGTAGTTAGAAACATAGCACTTACGGATAATATTGCTTTCCCTTGGTTTGCAGTTGCAGGTGTGCAAAGAGGTGATGTTGACGCAATTAAAGCTAGAGTTAAATTAACTCAAACAGATAGAGATGACTTGTATGATGGTAGAATTAACC
>MDSY01068602.1_pt1 | contig 14538 bp, 12 predicted proteins | sample 811131 | NCBI WGS metagenome assembly MDSY01 (sample SAMN05326643, study PRJNA326480) | marine metagenome | isolation source: seawater | place: Atlantic Ocean: South West | collected 2010 | reverse complement strand
TTTTAATTACTTAATTTTTTAACGATGAAGAATGTTTACATTTTAATGACTGCCCTTTTTATTGGGGCCAATGCCAATGCTCAAATCGACTTTGAGTCATCCTTAACAGATCCTGAAACCTATAACAACGGTTCTGAAGGGCCAGAAGGTTTCGATCTCTCTCCTATTCAGCTGGTAAATTACTACGACACGGACTTTAGTTATTTCACAGGTTTCGCTATTTCGAATGTCACGAACAACACTACACCGGGCTACAATAATCAATACAGCGCCTATGCCGGATCAGGAGCCAACAACTCAAGCACCTACGCAGTTGCAACGTCAAGCCCTTCTTTTTACGCAACCTCAGAGCAAGTAAATATCACCTCATTTGATATATCTAACACTACCTATGCTGGCTTGTCCATGTTGAATGGAGATTTATTTGCGAAAAAATTTGGCGAAGACACAAGTGCAACAGGTGTCATCGATGGTACAAATGGTGAAGATTTTTTCAGAGTATGGATCATAGGTGAAAACATGAATGATGGGAGTAAAGATTCAATAGAGTTCTACTTGGCAGATTATAGATTTGCTGACAACACCGAAGACTATATTTTGGATACATGGGAAAATATAGATTTAAGTGCAATGGGATTCATTGTAAACAAGGTTTCAATTCGATTTGAATCTTCTGACATCGGTGACTTTGGAATGAATACCCCGGCATATGTTGCCATAGATAATATCAATTGGGAAGCTCCGGTAGGAATTTCGGAAGTAATAGAGGCAGATTATAAAATCTATCCGAATCCTGTCAATGACATACTTCGTATTGAGGGACCTGCAGGAATACTATCTATAGCATCAATCAATGGCAAAGAAGTTATTGTAAGATCACACAACTTGCAGTCAAATATTAACTTTTCAGCATTACCAGCTGGTGTTTATGTTTTAAGCATAAATACACCAAATGGAACAGTTACGAAAAGAATCATAAAATAACATCTAAGAGAACCGAGGTTGAGCCATTTTTCAACCTCGGTTTATCTTCACTTATGAGATTGGTCATTATTTTCTGTTTATGGATCGGAACCCATTGTATTGGGCAAAAAAACAGGATACAAGAAATTAATGAGGTGACCATTACATTCACCCTTGACACAGTAGAAACCCAAAACGAATGGGAAGGTATAGACGCTGCAAAAATTGAATCCTTACAGGCTAATGACGCAGCAGGACTCATAAGAAAACTCACAAGTACTAGTATTAAGTCTTATGGAGGGCTCGGAGGATTAAAAACAGTATCCTCGCGTGGTCTAGGAGCGAATCACTCAAAGATTGTGGCTGACGGATTCAGTATAACGAATACTCAAAATGGCCAAGTAAACTTAGGTCAAATTCATTCAGACAATATAATATATGTCAGAAGTAATACTGACGGCCGATCACAATTCCTACAACCCATTTCAGCCCAAGTAGCAGGTAGTCAATTTTCTTTAGAGACTTTTGAAAACAATTTTGGGAACGAGGGTTATCAATGTCGACTGCTCGGTAAGCAGGGTTCCTTTAATCAATTGGGAACATACGGCGCAATGAAATTTTCAAGCAAAAAAATTCTCATAAGCGGACATGGAAGCTTCAGAAAAGCGGATGGCGACTACCCATTCACCCTCACAAATGGAGCTCAAAACTCAGAGGAAATACGCTCTAATAATGACTATTTAGATTACTCTTTTGGCCTCACAGGTGGCATTAGACATGGTAAATCTGTTTTCCGCCTTGGATATATTCAGAAAAAATTCGATCAAGGACTTCCCGGTGCTGTAATTCTGTACAATAATTCAGCCGATGAGCGAATCACGAGCGGAGACCAAAACTTATTTGGAGATCATGTTTTTAAAGGAAAAAAAACAAGCCTTCGAAGCTTTGTAAAAATAAATGAAAATAATATGAACTATACTGATCCTAATTATTTAGGTCAGGATGGAGGTATTGATATTAGCTATAGAAACAGATCCATACAAGCAGGTATTGCGGGAGAAAAAAAACTTTCGGAAAATCTTAAAATCCACTTTGGCGCGGAGGAAGTCATCAGCGACTTGTTGGTAAGCGATACAACTTTTACAAGACCCGTTAGATATCATAATTATGCCATTATAGGTTTGAAATATAAATTTTCAAAAAGATATAACTTAAGTCTTCAATTATCTGAACAGTTCGTTAACGAAAACAATTCAGCTGGCATAAGTGCAGAAAATAAATTCAAAATAAATCCATACATCGCTTTATCAACAAAAGAAGAAGGGCAACAATTTGGACACAAGATTTGGTACCGTAGCTCATTCCGAATGCCAACATTTAATGAGCTGTACTATAACAACATTGGAAATATAGATCTCAAACCAGAGGAAGCCCATCAAGTGAACTATGGCTGGTCCTATTCTCCTTTAAAAAATGGAAAGTTTCAGTTTTATTTCCGAAACAATATATACCTCAATTATGTCGATAATAAAATTGTGGCAATACCTACCAAAAATCTTTTTACTTGGTCTATGCAAAACGTCGAAAGGGCAAATATTTTCGGGACTGATTTTAAATTTGGTTCAACATGGGAGCCTGCGAAACATTTAAGACTTAGTCTGGATTTAAATTACAGTCTTCAGACAGCTCGAGATATCTCAGATTCAGATTCTCCGACCTATAACGATCAAATCGCCTACATCCCAGTGCACACTGGAAATGTTGATTTATCGCTAAAATTCAAGGACATTGGCTTAAGGTTATCCAATTACACCAACTCACTGCGGTATGCGCTAAATGAAAACATCAGCAACAATGAAGTAGACGGATTTTGGGTAAGCACATTAAGTACATACTATTCGATAAAGCTCAAAAATAAAAACAACCTTACATTTAGGTTTACGGTTAAGAATTTATTCAATGCGCAATACGCGGTCATTCGAAGCTTCGTTATGCCTGGGCGGAATTATTTAATTGTTTTAAAATATGCGTTTAATTAAACTTATTTTATGCCTGAGCATTCTGCTCTGCTCTTGTGGAAAAGACAATGAGCCACCTGTTATCATTGATACGATATCTAATGGTGCGCTTGTGCTTTGTGAGGGGTTATTTCAGCAGAACAATTCTCAGCTTTCTTTTGTGAGTTTTACAAATAACCAAGTTGAGAATAACTTTTTCCTCAATCGAAACAACCGTCAACTAGGAGATACAGGGAACGATTTGAAAAGATATGGTGATAAAATTTACATTGTTGTCAATGTCTCGAGCACCATTGAAATTCTTGATGCAAATAGTTTTGTGTCTTTAAAGCAAATATCAATGATGAATGGAAATACAGCAAAACAGCCCCGTTCAATTGCCTTTCACGAGGGGCTCGCATACGTTACCTGTTTTGATGGGTATGTAGATGTCATAGATACCATTTCATTAACCATAAACAGCCGCATACAAGTTGGATTAAACCCAGAGAGAATGGCTATTGCAAATAATAAGCTTTATGTGACCAATTCAGGGGGTCTAAATACACCGCTGATGGACTCAACTGTTTCCATAATTGATTTGAACACCCAGCAAGAAATAGAAAGGATAACTGTGGGAATGAACCCCGGAACAATTAAAACAGATCCATATGGAGATGTGTATGTCGTTGCGCGCGGAAATTACGGAAGTATCCCCTCAAGAATGAAAAGAATAAATAGTCAAACCGATATTGTGGAAGAAACTTTTGATGCCGACATTTCAGGTATTTCAAATTTCAATAACGATTTCTTGGTTACATATTATGATTTTGCTTCTGCGCAAAACAATATAGGATTCTTTAATACGGCTACCGAAACTATAGAGCTGACTGAATTTATGCCACTTAATGAGATTGAAACACTCTATGGTGTGAGCTACAACCCAATAAATAACAGAATCTATATATCAGACGCAATGGGTTATACGAACACAGGATATATTCGAGAATATGATGCTCAAGGTAATTATATGCAAAGCTTTCATGTTGGGCTAAACCCGTCTAAAATCTTATTTTATGAATGAGTATAAAATCTTTTTAAGCATTATCGGAATTGTTTTTTTACAACCTTTACTAGCCCAATCTTTCGCGCCGGAGCCGGAAGTATCTGGCTCCGATGCAATACACAAAGATTCATCGATATTTATTGGCTGGGCCAATGAAGTTTTAATCACGCGCGGCGCCATGAACATTCAAGACCCTAGCTTAGGGATGACCGATTATGGCTCAGCAATAGACGGGAACTTTATAGCGGATAATAGTGTGGTCTCATTAGGAGATGGTGGTCAAGCAATCGCCACTTTTTCAGATGCAATTAGTAACGGGCCAGGGCCCGATTTCGCTGTTTTTGAAAATGGATTTGCGAACCATTACATGGAATTGGCTTTTGTTGAAGTAAGCTCAGACGGAATCAACTATACTCGATTTGAATCTATTTCGGAGACACCAACAGATATCCAAATTGATAATTTCAGTTTTTCTGATTGTCGTTATTTGCACAACTTGGCTGGAAAGTATCGCGTTTTTTTTGGGACACCATTTGACCTAGAGGAGCTATCAGGAACAGCTGGGCTAAATATCAATCAGATTACCCACGTCAGAATAATCGATGTTATTGGCAGTATATCCTCAGATTTAGGAAGCTATGACAGCGAAGGGAATATTATAAACGACCCTTACCCTACTCCTTTTGAATCAGGGGGTTTTGACCTAGACGCTATAGGTGTAATTCATAGTACGGACCTTCATTTGAATGAATTGAATGAAAGCGTTGCAGTATTTCCAAATCCCGCTACAGAGCTTATTTACCTTCAGGGCTTTCCCAATGGCAACAAAACGATATCAGACCTAAATGGAATTGTAATCACAGAATTTAAAGGAGATACACTCTCAATATCTGATTTACCTGCAGGTTTATACTTTATAAGTCAGGGTATAAGGACAGTAAAGTTCATCAAAGAATAATGAGGTTTATGCCCATACCTTTGTTCCTTCAGAACAATTGTTACAGATGTCCACTGCTTGCCTGTTTGTAACGACCGCTTTACGAAAACTTCTATAAGACGAGGCGTTCCATATTTCATCGAAATGATTGTGCTGTATACTACCCAAAACATGTTTCGCATCTTTGTCAAAACAACATGGAACAATACTTCCGTCCCATGTGCTTACAGAACCAGACCACATTCTCCAACAATGGTTCCCTGGCTTTCCTTTAAGCTTGTAGCTACCATCTTTTTGTTTGGTGTAACGTGAATACTCCTCGTTCTCGGGCATTAACGGATTGCCATTTTTATACACGTACAACTGGGCAGTTTTGATCCGCACCTCATCTATAGACATTTCTGAAGCCAGCTCAAATACTTTGGGGATTTCGTGCTCATTTGGTTTAACAGCCAAGAACTGAAATATTAAATGTGGTGTTGCCGAACGCCGTTCCTTCTTAGCTTCAACTAAATACTGGCTAGCTTTTAATACTTTAGAAAGTTTACCGTGCACTCTATACTGCTCATATGTCTTTTGGGTTAAACCATCAATTGAAATAATCAAACGGTCTAAACCAGAATCAACAATTTCAAGTGCCTTTTTAGGATTAATAAAATGAACATTCGATGACGTTGATGTATAGATTCTAGAACGCTTAGCGTCCTTTATCAACTCTAAAAATCGTGGATGCAAAAACGGTTCTCCTTGAAAATAATAATTGATGTAAAAAACAGATTTATCTATTTGTTTCAAAAGCTTTCGATGTAGCGCCAAATCAATTTTACCTGTAGGACGCGTAAATTGCTTCAAGCCACTCGGACATTCAGGACATCCTAAGTTACAAGAAGTCGTTGGTTCTATACTCATTGAGGCAGGTTTCCCAAAATGCAAGGGTACTTTTAACAGCCTTGTTACTGAAAAGCTCAACCTCAAAAGGAACAAATTCCAGATTCTTCTTAGGGTCATATGCCTAAGGATACTTATTGAATCATTGACTCTTGACATAAAACGAAAGTACGAAATATCAGCACTTCATCGACATCAAAATGGTTGAAAGATAGAATCTAAAGTTATCCTATATCCAATCGGTAAAAGAGATATATTTGTACAAAGTCAAAATGTATGCAAATAATACTGAACCATACTCAAACCCAACAGAAAATAACAAGAATCGGTCACGAGCTTATTGAAAATTGTTTTGAAGAGCCTCAACTTTTCATAGGTGGCATTATCGGGAACGGTTTTGAGCTAGCACAAAGACTCGCCGGCATTATTGAAAAAAACTCCTCAATTAAAGTAACTTGCTTTGAAATTTCCATTGATAAAAATGAACCTTGGAATAATCCTGTCGAGCTAAGTGTTGAGCAAGAAAAGCTGAAAAAAGGATATATAATTCTCGTGGATGACGTCATAAACTCTGGAAAAACGCTCCAATATGCACTTGTTAAATTTTTAGAACAACCTACAAAAGCAATCAAAACAGTGGTTCTTGTGGACAGAAAGCATAGAAGATACCCTGTAAAAGCAAATTTTGTAGGACTTTCTTTATCAACAACATTGCAAGACCGAGTTGAAGTTGACTTTACCAAAGGAAACACAAAAGCGTTTTTAGTATGAAAAAACCTACAGAGGCAGCATCGAATCATGATGACCTTGAATTGATGAGCACAGCAGAACTGTTGGCCGGAATAAATCAAGAAGACCAAACGGTTGCATCAGCTGTACAAAAAGAAATACCAGCAATTGAATGCTTTTTACAAGAAGCGCTCCCTCGAATGAAAGAAGGGGGAAGATTATTTTACATTGGAGCAGGAACAAGCGGTAGACTTGGAGTAGTAGATGCTAGTGAATGCCCGCCTACATTTGGTGTAGACCATGGAGTGGTTGTTGGTCTAATTGCTGGCGGTGACCAAGCTATAAGAAAAGCAGTTGAATTTGCTGAAGACGATACGGAACAAGGTTGGAAAGACCTAATTATTCACAAGTTGAGCTCTAAAGATATTCTTGTTGGAATTGCAGCCTCAGGTGGCACTCCATACGTATTAGGAGCAATTGAAAGCGCCAATAAAATTGGAATGCTCACGGCTGGTATATCTTGTAATCCAAATTCCAAGCTTTCACAAAAAGCAAGCCATCCAATTACACCGGTTGTCGGACCTGAATTTGTCACAGGGTCTACCAGAATGAAATCAGGAACTGCTCAAAAGCTCGTATTGAACATGATTTCTACAGCACTTATGATTCAGCTTGGACATGTTAAAGGCAATAGAATGGTTGATATGCAGCTTAGCAATAATAAATTAGTAGATCGCGGGACACGAATGGTTTGTGAGCAGCTAAATATATCAAGCGAAAAAGGAAAAGCGTTGCTATTGAAGCATGGCTCAGTTCGCTCAGCAATTGAGGCTTTTAAAAGCGAAAACTAAAATCATTTTATAATCCTACCGTAACCAACGATTCTACTTCTCCAATAGTCAGAATCATTTATGTCTACAACAGATATTCCTTTAGATGATGAGGAATGGATCATACGCTTATGCTCATTATGTTGATTAACAAGTATACCCACATGTGTAATCTCCTTGCCCTCAGAAAAGAAAACTAAATCACCCATGAACGCACGCTTGGCATTTATTGTTTTGGCATATTTATATTGTTCTGACGCAATTCTTGGAAGAGATACGTCGGAATTCTTAAAGATATGACTCGTAAAACCACTACAATCAAAACCTTCCGCATCTGCACCACCCCATTTGTAAGGAATCCCCATGAATTCATAAGAATAATGAACGAGATCAGAACGCTGAGAAGTACTCATACCCTCTGAAACTAAACCATCTTCCCCTACTTCTTCGAGAATTGGATTTTTAAACTTGTATCCTTTGTAAACTTTTGTTATCCAGTCTTCCAGTTGTTGCTTATTTATCTGGTCTACAACTGTGTTTTTATCTTTAAGCCAACGCTCAAAAAGGACTGCCATCTCGCCCAATTCCTGGGCATGTGTTTCTTTAATAACCGCCCATTTCTCACTGCCAAAGATGTTCGACATCAATCTACAGCTTTCATCAATTTTGGCAATATTCCGTTTCATCCAATACGGATTTTGCAGCAATTGGAAAGTACTCATTGCGCTATAATATGTAGGAAGTAAATAAGCATCATACATGGGATCTTGGAGCAACTTGTTCGCTTTTCTATGAACCGTCTTGTAGTGACCTTGCGAGTAGAATTGCTCTAATTTGTCTAGCTTTTTATTCTGTGCATTTGAGACCGATGTTCCGAATATAAACAAAAACAAAAGCATTGATTTGCCCTTAATTTTTATGCTGTACGCCATTTTCTAAAACGATAAAAGAATTATTAAATAATGAAACCAAAACACGACTTCCGTATATCTCATAATTAGAATCAGACATATTCGTTAGCTCATGGGCCTGACCATCTACGAAAGCATTGACTCCGCCTAAAATATTTCTATACGCTAGCACATCATTTTTTATTTTATAGTCTAGCGGTTTAAAATTGCTAATCTCTGTTTTTTCTCCATTACAATAGGTGAAAAAATAAGAACTTTCTGTCCACACTACAATATCATCCTTAACATCCCATGAGTCCGCGCCAAAATTAGATAACTGGAAATTTTCGCCGTCTTTATAATACCATAAATTACCGCTATTGTCCTCATAAACTACAAACCCTCTTCCAGCCTCATAACGAACCATTGGAAGCTGCTCAATATCATAAAAATATCCTTTATCGAATACAGCAAAGGTTTGGGTTGTCGGATCATTAAAACACAAAATATCCGTGCCAACATTAAAGGAAACGTTCTGCTGATTATTCCATACATCAATCTCATAAATCTCCCCATTCCAAAAGACCTTATACATATTACCGTTGTCTTTGAATACAAGTAGGTTTTCACCTGTAGCTACAGGCATCTCCAAGTCTCGCATCAAGGTAGAAAGCATGTATGAGGAATCCTGCCAATAAGCATTAATTGTATTGAAACGTGTATCTTCAAATACAATCATACTATCCTTTACTAGAAAGTTTCGTGCAAAATAGGTCAACGTTGAAAGTTTTCCTTGGTCCCACATGTTTAAGGTTGGACCAATCATGTATCCTAATAAATAATCAGAGACCTGGTACTGGACATTTAAATTTGTGATGTCTTTCCGAGACTCACCGTCAAATAACCTCAGATTTCCTCGAGTATCCCTATATGCGACAAGCTCATCTCCTGCTTTAAAATCCAAAATAGGCTGAACCTCAATAGACCTAAAATAACCGTTCTGATAGCTCAAGAAGAAGTTATTAAAATCAATTACAGGTATAACTCCTTGAGCCAATACCCTTGTTCCGATCATTAATAAGAAGACTATCGTATATTTCACGTAAACAAAGTTATCAAAATTCAGACCAACTTAGATTACCTGTAATTACATTTTATGAATTGGATATCAAGATAAATTTAGAAATCTACAAAAAGAGCCGTATTTTTGAAATTCAAAATTTAAACTATGAATAAAATAATAATGAGTATGTTTCTTTTAATGGTTGCAGCAAGCTTAATGGCGCAGCCCAAAATTGAATACATCGAATATGATTTGAGTAATGGTATGCATGTTGTTTTACATAAAGACAATTCGGCACCTGTTGTAACCACTGCGGTAATGTACCACGTGGGAGCAAAAGATGAAAATCCTGCAAGAACAGGATTTGCACATTTCTTTGAACATCTCTTGTTCGAAGGAACTGAAAACATCCCTCGAGGAGAGTGGTTTACGGTTGTTAGTTCTAATGGTGGAAGCAACAATGCGAATACAACCTCTGACAGAACCTATTACTATGAGGTATTTCCATCAAATAGCTTAGAGTTAGGCCTATGGATGGAATCTGAACGCTTGATGCATCCTATCATTAATCAAATAGGAGTTGACACACAAAATGAAGTGGTTAAGGAAGAAAAGAGAAGCCGAATCGACAATGCCCCTTATGGAGGCATTCAATATGCGACTGCCACAAACAAGTACTTATTTGACAAGCACCCCTACAAAATGTCTCTTATTGGTGAAATGGAGCATCTAGATGCTGCAACCTTAGAGGAATTTCAGGCCTTCAATAAGAAGTTTTATATCCCGAACAATGCCGTATTGGTTGTGGCTGGGGATATTGATGTTTCAACTACAAAAAAAATGATTGAAGATTATTTCGGTCCCATTCCAAGAGGAAAAGAGATTGAAAGGTCACAAACTAAGGAAGACCCAATAACAGAAACGATTAAGGCTACAGAGTATGATTCGAATATCGAAATCCCTGCATTGGTATTGTGTTATAGAACACCATCTATGAAAGACCGAGATGCTTTTGTATTACAAATGATTTCTACTTATTTAAGCGATGGGAAAAGCTCAAAACTTTATAAAAACCTAGTTGATGAAAATAAAAAAGCGCTTGAAGTTTTTGCCTTTAATAGAGGGATGGAGGACTACAGTGTCTATAATATTATTGCCTTACCACTAGGTGATGTTTCATTGGAAGAATTGACCAGCGACATTGATTCAGAGATCTTAAAAGTACAAACGGATTTAATTTCAGAAAGAGACTACCAAAAACTTCAAAATAAATTTGAAAATGGTTTCGTGAACGCCAATTCTAGTATCGAAGGAGTTGCCAATTCACTTGCCCGTTACTATATGTTGTATGGGGATATCAGCCTGATCAATAATGAGATTGAAATATATCGTTCAATCACAAGAGAAGAAATCAAAGCGGTTGCTAAAAAGTATTTAAATCCGAACCAGAGATTGATCCTAGATTACTTACCTGAGTCAAACAAAGAAAAATAAAAAGACCTTTAATATGAAAAATCGAATATACTTATTGTTTGCATTGTTATTTACGGCGGTTAGCCTTTCTGCTCAGATTGATCGAACACACCAACCAGAGCCGGGACCAGCCCCAAAGATTAACCTAAAGAAGCCGGTCGAATTCACACTCGAAAATGGTCTTAAAGTCATGGTTGTCGAAAATCATAAACTACCAAGAGTGAGAATGAATCTTGCTTTTGACAGAACGCCCATGTTATCCGGTGATAAAGCTGGAATAACTTCCCTTCTAGGCGCGATGCTTGGAAATGGAACATCCACAATATCTAAAGATGATTTCAATGAAGAGGTTGATTTTTTAGGTGGCGATTTATCTTTTGGTTTTGATGGTGGCTACGCTAGTTCTCTTTCGAAATACCATGAACGAATGATACAATTGTTAGCGGATGCAACAATGAATTCATTATTGACAGATGAAGAATTTCAAAAAGAAAAAGAAAGACTATTAGAAGGACTAAAAAGTCAAGAAAAAAGTGTTGACGCCGTTTCTAGTATTGTTGGATCTGCTTTATCCTATGGCGTAAATCACCCCTATGGAGAATTTGATAGTGAAGCAACCATAAACAATGTCACTTTTGAAGATGTAACATCTTACTACCGAAGTTACTTCAACCCTTCACAAGCGTATTTGGTGATTCTAGGAGATGTTTCTGTTGAAGCAATCAAAGTTCTTGTTGAGAAAAATTTTAGCAATTGGAAAAATGGAGAGATCGTCGCTAGAGAAGTACCTGAAGCTAAAGAAAACACTGAAGGTTTAGAGATTAATTTTGTCGATATGCCAAATGCCGTTCAATCAAACATTTCACTTACCAGTAACGTGAAGCTGAAAATGAATGACCCAGATTACCACGCTGTTCTCATTGCGAATAAAATCTTGGGTGGTGGATTTAATAGCTACCTGAATATGAACCTTAGAGAAGAGCATGGATATACCTATGGTGCGAGATCATCTGTGGGTTCAGACAAGTACATCACGCGCTTTAGAGCAGGTGCTTCGGTTAGAAATGCGGTTACAGACAGTGCCGTTGTCCAAACACTAAAAGAGGTGAAACGGTTTCAAGAGACCCCTGTTGAAGAAGCGGCCTTAGCCAATGCGAAAGCCAAATATGTCGGGGACTTTGTTCTTGCTTTGGAAAGACCGTCTACAATCGCTAGATATGCGATAAACATCAAGACGAATGATTTGCCTGAAGACTTCTATTCCGACTATTTAAAGAAAATAAACGCAGTAACTGTAGCTGATGTTCAACGCGTTGCTAACAAATATTTCAATGCAGAAAATGCACGTTTTATTGTTGTCGGAAAAGGAAGTGATATAATTGAAAACCTCGAAAAGACAGGTATTCCAATTAAATACTTTGACAAAGAAGCAAACCCTGTCGAGAAGCCAGAATTTAAAAAACCAATTCCAGATGGCGTAACCGCAAAAAGTATATTGGATAATTATATAACAGCTATTGGAGGAGCCAAGTCGGTAAGCGAAATCAAAACAGTAATGACGATGGTCGATGTTTCTATCCAAGGTGCACCTTTTAAACCAAGTGCTGTCATTAAAATAATGTCGCCAAACAAAGAATCGATGGAGATGTCAGTTGAAGGCATGGGAACCATTATGAAGCAAAAATTCGATGGAAAATCAGGTTATACAGAACAACAAGGTGTAAAGAGAGAAATGTCCGAGGCGGAAATTTTGAAGAAACAAACAGAGAAAGGTTTATTCGCTGAAACATATCTAAATACAGAAGAACTTGCTTTGATCAGTTTAATATCTGTAAACGGAGTGGACGCATACAAAATACAAGTTGACGAGGAAAAGGGTTCTTTCCGTTACTATGATGCAAAAAGCGGTTTGCTTATCCGAACAGAAAGTTCTCAAGAAGCACAAGGCCAGAAAATGACACAGACAACAGATATTTCAGATTACAAGACCGTTGATGGTGTTTTGATGCCGCACACAAAGGTGATCACTGCAGGACCGCAAATCATTACGTTCTCCGCGTCTGAAATTAAAATTAATGATGGCGTAAGTAAGAAAGACTTCAAGTAAGTTTTTTTAATCTAACAATCAAGCTATTGAAAGAAAGCTGCAGGTAAATATATCTGCAGCTTTTTTGTTTTCAACAATTGTCCCTAAAATTGATAGAAATCAATATCTTTGAAATATGAGTGACTTTGTTGTTTCGGCAAGAAAATATAGACCCCAAACTTTTGAAACAGTTGTTGGACAAAAGTCTATTACGGGTACACTCAAAAACGCGATTAAAAATGACCATTTAGCACAGGCATTTTTATTTTGTGGTTCACGAGGTGTGGGTAAAACTACTACAGCAAGAATTTTAGCAAAAACAATTAATTGCACTAAAAGGACGGGAGATACTGAAGCTTGTGACAAGTGTGAATCTTGTTTGAGTTTTAATTCTGGAGCTTCCCTGAACGTATATGAGCTTGATGCTGCTTCAAATAATTCAGTGGACGATATTAGAAGCTTAATCGATCAAGTACGCATAGCCCCGCAACTTGGGGACTTTAAAGTTTATATTATAGATGAGGTACACATGCTCTCCACAAGCGCATTTAATGCCTTCCTGAAAACTTTAGAAGAGCCGCCAAAGCATGCCATATTCATTTTGGCAACAACAGAAAAGCATAAAATAATTCCCACAATTTTGTCTCGTTGCCAGATTTTTGACTTCTCAAGAATCAAAGTAAAAGACATTACCGATCACCTCGCAGACATAGCAAAAAAAGAAAAGGTAAAAGCTGAAGTTGAAGCTCTGCATTTAATTGCGCTCAAAGCCGATGGAGCTCTCAGAGATGCGCTCTCCGTCTTTGACCAAATGATTACCTTTTCAGGTAATGAATTGACCTACAAGCATGTTGTCGAAAACTTGCACATTCTAGACTATGATTACTTTTTCAAATTTGTAACTCACGCAGAAAAAGAGGATATACCAAGCTCCTTGTTGCTCTTCAATGAAATATTGGAGCAAGGATTTGATGCACATCATTTCTTGGCAGGCTTATCAACTCATTACAGAAACTTACTTGTATGTAAAGATGAGAAATCTGCGGTTTTACTTGAGGTTCCTGATGCCACGCAGAAAAAATATATTGAACAATCCAAGCTTTTACCATACCACACAATTACACGGGCACTTTATGCTTTAAGTAAAGCAGACACGTCATATAAGGCGTCTAAAAATCAGCGATTACTGGTGGAAGTTGTGCTAATGGAGCTCTGTTCGTTGAAACAAGAGCAAGAAAAAAAAAAGCCCTAACGGCGCCCATTGACTTTCTTCCATTCCCAGAAGGCTCGCTGAGAAAATCAAAAAGTAGTTCAAGTCCCAAGGAAACTTTTAAAGAAACAAGTGCTCCAGCTGCGCCAAAAAATACGGAACAAATAAAACCCGCTGCACCACCCGCTCCTAAAATTGAAACGCCTCAGAAACCGATCGTTAATAAACCATCGGCAAGACTTTCGATAAAAGAGATGCTTGAAAAAGAAAAAGCCCTAAGAAATAAATCGAGCGAAACACTTCCGGAAGAAAAATACACCCCAGATCGTCTGACGCGAATCTGGAGACAATATGCATTTCAGGTAAAAGACGAAGGGAAAGGAACTTTCTATAATGCCCTTGTAAA
>MDSY01006789.1_pt1 | contig 14540 bp, 9 predicted proteins | sample 811131 | NCBI WGS metagenome assembly MDSY01 (sample SAMN05326643, study PRJNA326480) | marine metagenome | isolation source: seawater | place: Atlantic Ocean: South West | collected 2010 | reverse complement strand
TCAAATGAAATATCACATCCATCATCATCTTCTAGATCTTCCAGTACAGCAAGTGTAAATGTAATGGGATGATCTCCATTACTGGGGTATCCGTCCGCATCCGTTTCTAATAAGGATCCAACCGCACAAAAAATACCTAAAGCACTTTTAATTCGTCCAAATGCATTAATAGCAGACCCATTTGGTCTGGTTAATTCACTATTAAATTGCTTACCTAAATATTCTTTTACACTAATTATAGGAGCACTCCCTTCCTCGCTATCGCTTTCTGGATCACGTAAACCAATGTTATTTGTTGATGTCCAATTATCTCCAAATGCTGTTGCATATAGTTTTGAAAAAATACTAAAATCCCAATTAAAACTCGTTGATGACGTTCCAGATATTGGTGATAGTTCATCTAACTTTTCCATTTCATTTGTTATTTTTTTATATGATGAATACATTGTATAGTCTTCAGATACATCTTCTGACACACCACACCCTACTACCCCGACTAATAATCCGGCAATTAACACACATCGCATTATATATAACACTATATTTCCTCCAAATTTATTTTGGTTATAGTGATATCTTACTGTTATTTTTATTTTTTACAAAATAAATTAATGCCCAGCCAAATATTTTTCAGCATCTAAAGCAGCCATACATCCTGATCCAGCAGCGGTTATTGCTTGCCGATATATTTTATCTTGTACATCACCACAGGCAAAAACACCGTGCTTATTGGTTTTAGTTGATCCAGGAACGGTAACAATATATCCAGATTCATCTAAATTAAGCTGGCCGTCTAAGAAATCTGTATTTGGCTTATGCCCAATAGCATAAAATAAGCCATTCACAGCAATCTCCGTTATTTGACTTGTTTTATTATTGGTTATAGTTAAAGTTGTTAATACATTATCGCCTTTAGCTTCTAGAGCTTCTGTATTCCATAACACATCTATTTTGTCATTTTCCATAACTCTTTCTTGCATAACTTTAGAGGCTCTTAGCGTATCCTTTCTAACTAAAAGATAAACTTTTGAAGCAAATTTTGTTAAATAAGTAGCTTCTTCAGCGGCACTGTCCCCTCCTCCAATGACAGCTAATGGCTTATCTCTAAAAATTGGTAACCCTCCATCACAAACAGCACAAGCAGACATTCCTTTTTGCCAATAGGTTTCTTCTCCTTTAATGTTCAAGCGCTTTGCTGTTGCACCTGTAGCGATAATTACTGACTTAGCTTCAATAATACGGTCGCCATCACAAACCATAATACAATCATCTTTTATATCAATCTTATCAATGGTCCTTGTTATAATTTCAGTACCACATTGAATAGCCTGCTCTCGCATTTTAATCATTAATTCTGGGCCTGAAATATGGCTATATCCAGGATAATTTTCAACTTCTGTAGTGGTTGTTAACTGACCGCCTGCGGCTACACCCCCAGCCATACTTCCTTCAAACATGAGGGGCTCTAATCGCGCTCTAGCAGTGTAAATAGCAGCGGCATGTCCTGCTGGGCCAGACCCAATAATAACAACTTGTTTTTTTTGATTACTCATCCGATAAACTCCTTAATCTACAAATATTAACCATCAAAAAACTGTAATAATGACTCGTCATTATTATTATCTTTTTTATTTACGTTATCCCAAAAACCTTCATCTGCAGTATCATATTCCTTAGGTTCTTTACCTGCCCAAAATTTTTCTAAATAGACATACTCCTTTGGACTAAATTGCGTTGCTAATTTTCCTGTTAACCAATCTACTTTAACCGAAATTAACCCCTTTGGACGAGGAAAGTCTTGTGCAGGCATTTTTTGAGTAGCCATAGTCATAAACTCTTTCCACATCAAAGCAGGGACCCAACCTCCCGTTACTTTAACCGTTTCAGAGTTATCATCATTACCTACCCATGTCGCACAAACTAATTGAGGAACAAAGCCCACAAACCAGGCATCTCGATAATCAGAGGTTGTTCCTGTTTTACCCGCTACAGGTCTTGGTAAATTTGCAAGCTTACCCGTACCATACTTCACTACACCTTTCATCATTTCAACTAATGTTGCTAGTAAATTTTCATTATATACCTTTGTAACCTGTGGTTTATGTTCATACAACGGGGTTCCATCACGATCTTCTATACGAATAATTCCAGTAGGTTCTGTATGCTTTCCCAAGGTTGCTATACTACCATAAGCCGATGTTAGCTCCATCATAGTTACTTCATTTGCACCTAACGGCAACGATAAAATGGGTTTAAGTGGAGACTTAATACCTAGCGATTGAGCAACTCGAACGCAATGTTCTGGACCAATTAAATAATTTAATTTGATAGAAATAATATTTACAGAACGCTCTAACGCCTTTCTTATAGACATTGGTCCTTTATATTTTTGTGTATAATTATGTGGTGCATAGGGCCCTTCTATTGTATTAAATGTTACAGGAGCATCTTCAACAATGGATCCTGGCGAAAACCCTTTTTCTAAAGCAGTAAGATAGATAAATGGCTTAAATGCAGAGCCTGGCTGTCTTTTTGCTTGCGTTGTTCGATTAAATTGATTGTCTAAAAAGTCTTTTCCGCCAACCATTGTTTTTATATATCCGTATCTTGGATCAAGTGCTAATAAGGATGCTTGTGAATAATTTAAAGAGGGTACCTTTTCTTTTAATGATCGGATCCAATGAGACTTTTCTCCATATTCGATATACTTCTGAACAACTTCTTCAGCTTTTTCTTGCAACGAATAATCTAGCGTTGTGTAAATTTTCATACCTGATGTATACGTGACCTCTTCTCCATACATTTCAATTAATTGCTTAATGATAAATGCTGTAAAATAAGGTGCTTTATAGCGCAATTTTTTTCGTTTTATAATTTCAATTTCTTCTAAATATGCTTCATTTGCATCATTAGATGAAATTAATTTTTCTCTAACCATACTTTTAAGTACTATCAGCTGTCTTCTTTTTGCACCCGAAAAGTTTCTAATAGGACTATACAATTCAGGGCCAGTTAAAATACTTACTAATAAAGCTGATTCTGCTAAATTAATTTCCTCAGCTGATTTACCAAAATATAAACGACTTGCTGATTCAATTCCATATGCATTATGGCCCCAATAAACTTGATTTAAATACATTTGTAAAATTTCTGTTTTTGTATATCGTCTCTCAATCTGAATAGCTAAAATAGCTTCTGCAAGTTTTCGAGATAAATTTCGTTTACGCGTTAGAAATAGGTTTCTAGCTAGCTGCTGTGTTAGCGTTGAGCCACCTTCAACAAATCTCTTTTCTTTAAAATTTCTAACAAACGCTCTAGCTATACCAAAAAAATCAAGCCCATTGTGTTTGTAAAAACGGCTATCTTCAATAGCAACAATTGTTTTTGTTAATATAGGAGAAATACGCTCTATGGGAATCAATACTCTATTTTCTTCTTTATGAAGCTCAGCTAGTACAATGCCATCTTCAGAATAAATTTTAGTAGTTTCTGCTGGAATGTACGTACTAATAGCTTCAACATCGGGAAGTGTTTTTGCAATATTATAAATTACAATGGATAAAGCAATAGCACCAATAGCCCCTAATGAAATAGAAATTAATGTAACTTTTTTGAAAATGCTTTTTACTTTATCAAGCTTTCTTTTTTTTGACTGAAATCGAGCTCCAACAGATTTTTTTGATACCTTAGATACTTTTCCTATGGAATATCGAGATCTAAAAATCACAGCTTGCTCCTATTTCATACTTTGTTTGGTAAAATTTTAACATAATTCTTTTCATAAGCTAATATGTTTACGTGGCTATTAAACTTTCTACATCCTCTACTGTAATTCTACTTGCTAAATGTTGATAGGGTTGAATTGCTTGTGATTCAATAACCGTATTTAAATCACACCACTGATAAGGCTTATTATTAAATAACTGTTCAACATTAGCTACAATAGCAGGTAAGACAGGCTTTAAATAGATCATGATATAACGACAAGCATTAATTCCCGCAGTACATATCTGCATGGCCTGTTTAACATCTGTTTTCGCAAGTGACCAAGGAGCTTGTGAATCAATAAATTGATTTGCCTGATCGGCACATTTCATTATGTCTATCATGGCTTTATTAAACGCTAATGATTCGTAGTGCTGTGCAATTGCTTCAGAATAATCTTGGATAAAACTAAGCATGGATTGAGCTGATTCTGGCACTGTTGTAAGAAAGCCATCGCCATATTTATGGATAATAGAAGATAATCGAGATGCTATGTTTATTACTTTACCAAGAACATCCGAGTTTATCTTATTTGTAAAATCATCTGGACTAAAGTCTAAATCATCAATGGATGCTGTTAATTTTGAAGCATAGTAATATCTTAAAAAATCAGGATTTAATTTTTCTAAATATGTTTTTGCTAGTATAAACGTTCCTCTTGATTTAGACATTTTTTCGTTTTTAACCGTTAAAAAACCATGAACATGGACTTTATGTGGCAATTGATAGCCACCGACATGCAATAATGCCGGCCAAAAAAGAGTATGAAAATACAAAATATCTTTTCCAATAAAATGGTGTATTTCATACTCAGTTGTCTTCCATATTGCATCAAACGATTCAGCTTGAGTTATCTCACACCAATTTTTTGTTGTCGCCATATATCCAATAGGCGCATCTAGCCATACATAAAAATATTTATCTGCTTCACCTGGAATTTGAAACCCAAAATATGGTGCATCTCTGCTTATGTCCCAGTCTTTTAAACCAGAATCAAACCACTCTTGTAATTTATTTTTTATAGGACTTGTAACATGGCCTGCTTGAAGCCAGTCATAGATAATATCTTGAAATTTTGATAACTCAAAAAAATAATGAACTGACTTCTTAATTACGGGCGGTTTTCCAGAATATACAGAATAAGGCTTAATTAACTGAGTTGCATCATAGGTATGAAAACACTTCTCACAGGCATCCCCATACTGATCTGAGGCATTACACTTTGGACATGTCCCTTTTATAAAGCGATCTGATAAGAATAGTTTTGTATCTTCACAATAATATTGGCTTATTTCTTTTGTTTTTATAGCACCTAATTCTTGTGCTTTTTTAAAAATTTCTTCCGATAAAATCCTGTTTTCTTTTGAATGGGTAGTAAAGTAATGATCATGGGCAATATGAAAGGCTTTAAAATCAGCTATATGCTCCTGGCGAATAGTAGCAATATAGTCTTCCGGTTGTTGTTTCTTTTTTTCAGCACTTAACATGATTGCGGTTCCATGCGCATCATCAGCACACATGTAATAACAGATATTACCTTTGAGCTTTTGAAATCTCACAAAAATATCGGTTTGAATATGCTCTACTAAATGTCCTAAATGAATACTGCCATTTGCATAGGGTAAGGCACTTGTTATTAATAATTTTCGGCTCATGTTTTTAAAATAATTTTATATAATTTTCGTTTGCCAATTTTTAAAATTGTTTCCTTATCTTGGATGGTAAACTGCCCATCTGCGATTTTATTGTTATTAATACTAACAGCACCTTGAGAAATTAATCTTAAAAACTCTTTTTTTGATGAAATTATCTTTTTATCTACTACAATATCCATAATTCGCTGGTTTTCTTTTGCTGTCAACTCAGGCAAATCATCTGGAATGATTTTTTTCTTAAATAACAACTTAAAATGGTCTGCCGCATCATCAGCCAACGCCTGTGAGTGAAACTGAGAAACTACCTTTTTACCAAGAGTTTCTTTTAAATCTCTAGGATTTAATGCCCCTTCTTTCATTTCAATTTCAAAAGTAGCAATATCTTTTTGAGATGTATCTGTTAATAATGACAGATAATTGCATAACAACTCGTCTGGGATAGACATAATTTTTCCAAACATATCTTTATGGTTTTCATTGATAGCTATATGATTTTGAAGAGATTTAGACATTTTTTTAACGCCATCGGTTCCTTCTAGTATCGGCATCGTCATAATTGCTTGCTCAGCTCCTGTATTATATTCTCTTTGCAAATGTCTCCCCACTAACAGGTTAAACTTTTGATCTGTTCCGCCAATTTCTAAATCATTTTTTAAAATAACAGAATCATATCCTTGTAATAACGGGTACAAAAATTCATGTACTCCAATAGACTGTCCTTGCTTATATCGTTTTTCAAAATCATCTCTTTCTAACATTCTAGCTACATTGTATTTAGCTAATAGCTGAATCATGTCACTACTTGTTAATTTATCAAGCCATTCACTATTGTAATAAACCGTTGTTTTGCTTGGATCTAAAATTTTAAATACCTGATCTTGATACGTTTTGGCGTTTTTTTTAATTTCTTGATCTGATAATGGTTTTCTAGTCTCATTTTTACCAGTTGGGTCTCCTATTTTTGCCGTAAAATCTCCAATTATAAATTGAACATGATGGCCCATAGCTTGTAATTTTCGTAATTGAAACAACACAACGCAATGTCCTAAATGCAAATCTTCTGCCGAAGGATCTGCACCAAACTTAATCATTAGTTTTTTTCCTGATACCAACGACTTACTTGTTTGCTCTGGAATTAATTCTACATGTTGCAACATATCTATATTTGTCATAAGCATTATTTTAGCGTAAATAAGATGGCGCGTCTAAACTATAAATAGGAAGCTTTATTGGCTATCTTTCATAAAGGGAGCTAAATAATAAATCGTCATTAATAATAATAACGTATTATTTACGGCACTTCCTAACGATGTTACTCCCATATATCGAAGAAAAACTAGAAAAATTGCTATTAAGACTGGTATTTTTAATTGTTGAAAAAATCTTTTTTTGTGCGCTGATTGATTATGAGGATACTTTAAGCGAGATACCATAACCCCGATATTTAGAATATTAGTAGCTATAAACACCCAGGGATGGCTAAGCCAAGAAAACGTGCTCGTTGCAACAAATAAAGCGCCAATTGGAGAGGGAAGTCCTGTAAAGTTTTCTTGATGCCCTTCTGAATTAAATCTCTTTAATCGAAAATATACACCAAAAAAATAAAGAACCCCTAACCCAATAGCAATGTAATATGACAGAGCTAGTTCAAGCCGGCAATATCCCATCAAAAGCGTAGCTGGAGCAATTCCAAATGTAACATAATCAGCTTTTGAATCAATCTTTTCGCCAAACTTTGAATAAACATCTAGCCTTCGAGCTAAACGACCATCTAAACCATCTAAAATCATTCCAGCAATTATCAAAGCGCCTGCTAGATATAATTGGTTGTTGAAGACCATTATTATTGAAAAAATACCACAACCCATATTTAGTAACGAAATTGTATTTGGAATATACGCTAGTAATGCCTTGGTTGCTTTTTCTGTATTATTTCTATGAAGTAACAACTGTCTTTGCCACATAAACTTAATAACATAATCAATAAACGATATAAGCGTGGCGCCAACCATGATCCAAATCAACCCTTCAAAAATGATAGGGGGCCAATGAGATACCCATCGTTTTAACCAAATAAAAGGCGCTATTATTATAGAATAATTACTTAGTTCAATCACAGTTGGTCTAGCAAATAAAATTCCACAAATAGGTAGCGTTAACGCTGTTTTAATCTTGCCACTTAACTTAGCTTCAACGCTAAATTTTCGTTTTGCCGCAAGAACACGAACCCCCATAATGGCAAATTCCCTCGCAAAAATAAGAAAAACTGGAAATGGTTTTATTACTCCCATAGAAACCAATGGTAATAAAATTAAAAGTAAAATTTTGTCAGCTAGAGGATCTAACAGCTTTCCAAACTCTGATACTATTTTATACCGCCTAGCAACCCAGCCATCCAATGCATCTGTACTTGCCACAATTGTAAATAAAATAATACAAATCAACTGTGTTCTTTCTGTTGAAAAGGGCATTAACCAAAATAAATATGCTACACCTAAAATCCTACTTACTGTTATTAAATTTGCTAATGATTTTATTACCATATATTATTCCTGTGTTTTATCTGATTTCCAAACATTTTGAATAAAAGCGTCTCTTCCTGAACCTACTTTATATCGCTGATAATATTCAGGATTTTTTTTATAAAATTTTTGATGGTACTCTTCTGCGATAAAAAATATACTAGCTTCTTTTATTGCTGTAACAATAGGTTTTTTAAATTTTTTTGAAGTATCTAAACGCTGTTTTGATTGAATAGCCGCATTCTTTTGCTCCTGAGAATGATAAAAGATGGCTGTTTTATACTGATTCCCACGATCTGAAAATTGGCCACCATCATCTGTAGGATCAATTTGCTCCCAGAAAATAGCTAGCAATGTATTATAACTGACACGTGTGTCATCAAACGTAATTTGAATGGCTTCTAGATGTCCTGTTTTTCCTGTTATAACAGCTTCATATGAGGGGTTATCAACGTGCCCACCTGTGTATCCAGGTAAAACAGACAGTACGCCTCTTTGTTCCGAAAAAGGAGGTTCCATGCACCAAAAACAGCCCCCTGCAAATGTTGCTTTACTGCTTGTATTTGTCACGGCAGAGATTACACTTCCTAGAAATATAATTATTACTAATAATGATTTAATTTACTTACCTTCTACCTCTTGGCCGAGGTTTTTTTCTATTGTTTCCTGGCCGTCTTCTATTGTTAAAGCCTTTATTGGGCCTTCCACCGGGTCCAATTTTAGCATTATAGCCACCAAATGCAATTCCTAAGCCAAAACTAATTGATAATGGCTCAATAGCCACGTTGCTAACGCTTGAATCAACCCATAATTTACTCGCCTCAATATATACCTTTGTATCCTTTGATACATTCAACATGAAGCCACCTTTAGCACCATACGTAAATGCAGGAGAATCATAATAACTATTTAAAAATGAAAGACCGGCACTTCCACCAACATAGGGTTTAACCTGAGATCGTAATGGTAGCATATAACTTAAAGAGGCTAAGCCAATTGCGGCTTTTAACTCAGGAACCGTATCACTTTCTGCATTAAGATAGCTAGCAGATCCTTCTAAAACAAATCCTTCTTTTGCTGCAAATGCAATTTTCCCACCAAAAGAAAGAGAATTTTCAAAATCATCTGACATCATAGACTGCCCAACATTAGCACCAACCATAAACGTAGATCCAAACGATACATTCGTTAATACTAATAATAAAAAAGCTAACAAGTAGTATTTATATTTTTTCATTTTATCTTCCTTATTTTTCTAATTATTTGATTATCTCTAATATTAATAATAAGTTGTTTTTATTAAATTTGTAAGTTTAAAATTTTTCTTTTCTATTGTTAAACGCCCAACCCATATGTAAGATTTATCTCTCAATAATATATTTTTGCTTAGAATTTATATTGATTCTTTTTGATGCGGAAGAACTTCAAACTAAGCACATGAAATTTCGCACGGAATGGAAAGCTAAAATGTTTACTTCTTATAAAACTCTTACAAATTCTATGTTTTTTTGTGGTGGTTATTATTAACTTCTTTTAGATTAATCAAAGTATTTGAACTAGCTAATAGATACTTAGATATAAGAAAATTGGAAGTAAATAAAATACATAAAGATCCTTATAAAGATAAATAAAAATTGGATTTACTATCACAAAATCACAAGTGAAGACACTACACGACAGAAGAAAAAAAGATGGTGTTATCCTTGCACACAATGGGAAAGTCTGAAGGACAAATATCACAACTCATCACGATACCTAAAACGACTATGCATGAATGGGTTACTTGAACTACATTGCCTAACATGGCTAATTAACACAAATATAAGATTCAGACAAAATCCATTTACAAATATTTTGCCACCATTCATTTTCTCTTAGGCTCTAGACAATTTTAAATAAAACCCCTTAAGATAGCATTCTTATGGGTAAAAATACGTATGATGTTATTGTAGTTGGGGGTGGCCATGCAGGAATCGAAGCATCTTTAGCAGCGGCTCGTTTAGGCTGTAGTGTGTTAATGGTTACGCTTGAAAAATCCAAGATTGGTCTTATGCCATGCAACCCATCAATTGGAGGTCCTGCAAAGGGACAAATTGTAGGAGAAATAGATGCCCTAGGAGGTGAAATGGGGCGTGCTGCAGATAAAACTCATATTCAACTTAAAGTTTTAAACCGATCTCGAGGACCTGCAGTTCAATGCTTAAGAGCACAAAGTGATAAAGTTGATTATAACAATTACATGGTTTCTTTTGTTGAAGAGCATCCCAATATTTCTATCTTAGAGTTAGAGATTAAAACCTTAATCATTGAAGATAATATTATTAAAGGGATTACAACTGTAACAAATGACACGTATCTTTGTTCAGCTACTGTTATTACGGCTGGAACGTTTTTAAAATCTATTATGCACTGTGGTCTTAATCAGACCATAGGGGGACGAATCGATGAACAAAGTTGCGAATCACTATCTCAATCATTAGCATCATATTTTCAGCTTGGGCGTTTAAAAACAGGTACTCCTCCACGACTTGAAAAAGAGTCTATTGATTACTCTAAGATGCTTATTCAGCCTGGAGATAACGAATTTTTACGATTTTCGTTTCGAACAACTCCAAACAATAAGTACCTTGATCAGTTAGCCTGCTACCGTTGTGAAACAAACGAAAAAACACATGCTTTGGTAATCAAAAACCTAGATCGATCTCCGCTTTTTACCAAGGTTATAGAAGGTGTGGGTCCTCGATATTGCCCATCCATTGAAGATAAAATTGTTCGCTTTAAAGATAAGCCTAGTCACCATATTTTTATTGAACCAGAAAGTCGCTATCTAAACTCTATATATCCTCAAGGACTTAATACATCACTGCCTCATGATGTTCAAGAATCCATGCTAAGAACAATGGCCGGTTTAGAAGATGTAAAAATTTTAAAATGGGGTTATGCTGTAGAATACGATTTTGTTTTGCCATCACAACTTAAACCTAGTTTAGAATCTAAAGCTATTAAAGGGTTATTTTTTGCAGGTCAAATTAATGGCACCTCAGGTTATGAAGAGGCTGCTGGTCAAGGCATTGTTGCAGGCATTAATGCAGCTCTTTTAGTTCAACATAGACCCGCTTTTATTTTAACTCGTGAAGACTCATTTATCGGAACACTTATTGATGATCTTATTACAAAAAATATCTATGAGCCTTACCGTATGCTAACATCTCGATCTGAATATCGTCTTTTACTTCGTCAAGATAACCCTACAAATAGACTTAGCGAACGTGCTTATGATTGCGGTTTATTAACATCTGCTGAAATCGCTAAAATTCGTGATCAACATACTCTTAAAACTTCTATTCTCAATTCTTGGAAAAAAGAACGTACTTCTGATGAACAGGTAAATCAATTTCAACTAAAACATAAAATCCCTTTAATTGATTTTGCAAAACGTTCTGATGTAACGCTTACGGACTTAATTCAATCACCCATGAATTACAATACTAAACAATCAGCTACTCAGGCGTTCATTGATGTTCGCTATGAAGGTTATATAAAAAAACAACATGAACGTATTTCAAAAACTCAACAATGGAATAATCGACTTATTCCTAGCTCTTTAGATTTTGATTCCATTATAGGGCTAAAAGAAGAAAGCCGCCTTCAATTAAAAAAATATAAGCCAAAAACATTTTTTGAAGCATCTCGTATTGCTGGGATAAATCCTGCGGATATCTCTGTTTTACTTGTTTATATAGAAAAAAATAAAGTTTACACAAAACCAAAACCTACCTGATTTCAAATTCAGTATTGTTAGACTTATATTAAACTTTTTTATAAAAGTAATATTATTATTATTATTACGTTAAACAATTAAACTATTATCTAAACAATAGCGTGTTATCTCTGTATTATTTTGAATATCAAGTTTTCTTAATAACCTTGCTCGATAGGTACTTACTGTTTTAATACTAATATTTAAGTCATAACTAATTTCTGTTGGGCTCTTTCCAGAAGCTAATAAGAGCATAATACTAAATTCTCGCTTTGATAATTGATTATGCAAAGGACCTTGATGCTTTTCAAAATTAGTAGCTATTAACAAATCTGAAAAATTACTACTTATATATTTTTTTCCATTTAGTATCTTTTTAATTGCATATATCAGCTCTGACGAAGCATTATCCTTTGTTAAATATCCTTTTGCCCCTGCCTGCATCGCTCTAACACCAAATTGAGATTCATTATGCATTGTTAAAATTAAAATAGGTGTATTAAATAATTTCTTTTTTACCTCATTAATAGATGCCACACCTTGTGAATCAGCTAGGGTTAAATCTAGTAATACGATATCTACATTTTTAATTTCCGCTTTTTTAAATGAAGAAATACATTCAAATTCATAGATAACTTCCATATTTTTTGTTTGATCAACAATAAGCTTGATACCCTCTCTAACAAGTTGGTGATCATCTATTAAACATATCGTTATGTTATCTTTCATAGTGGAATTTTTATCTTTAACTTTGTTTTTTGATGTTCATGTTTTATTGAAAAACATCCATTAACTGGTATTAATTGCTCTTCAATTCCAATCAAACCAAAGCTACCTGGTTTTAGCATATCATCTTTATTAAGACCGCGTCCATCATCTGTTACATCTAGGGTTATCCTCTCCTTTGTTGATTTAATTAGAATCTCAATTTTATTTGGATTAGCATGTTTAATAGCGTTATTAATACCTTCTTTTGCAATTCTAAAAATAATTTCTTTGATTGTAGGAGAAATTTCTTTTTCGATTAATGAAACTTTGCTTAAAATTGCTATTTTTGGATGATTAATTTGTGATATGTAGTTCTCCATTAAATCCTTTATGTCTAATAAATCTAACTGAGGGGGCCTTAAGTCTTGAGCAATGGATCGCGTTGTTTGAATTGAGCTTTGGAGTTGATCAATGCAACTATCTAACGCCTCACAAATACGACATTCTTGATCCCCTTTTATAGACTTACTACTTCCTTTTTTTAGTGATTCCATTTTTATTTTTAAATATACTAACTGCTGGGCTAAATCATCATGAACATCTCTTGCTAAACGTTTTCTCTCATCTTCTTGTGTTTTAATAATCTTTTTGTATAAAGATTGCCGCTTCTCTTGTGATTCTTGTAATTGTTTATCTAAAATATTTTTTTGCGTTTCTAACTTAACTTCATTTGTAACATCTTTTACAACACCTATTAACTTTTGGTTAGCCCCTTTGTTATCTTTGATTAAATAACCTATGCCTTCTAATCGTTTACTGTGATTTTTTTTTAATTTGACAATATGTTTATAGGGTAAACCATCTTTTAAAATAGTGTTTACTTGATCAATAACCTTTTGTTGCGACTCTTGATCTAATAAATTTAAATAATTTTGATACGTATTGATAAAAGAAGATTTTTCTACTTCAAAAAGCTTAAAGGTTTCATCTGACCACCATATTCTATCGCTTTTTATATCCCATTCCCAAGATCCTGTTAAAGATGCTTCTTGTGTTTGAATAAAATGCCTGTTTATTGTTTCCAGTTTTTCTTTAGTAGTATTTACCTCTGTAATATCTGATGATATACAAATTATATTAACTAGCCTACCTTCTTCATAGTGAGGAAACCATTGATTTTGTATTGTGATAGTCTTTATTCCATCTTTTACGTCATAGTGATTAACAAAATAACTGCCCGATTCTTTTAATCTATTAAATTTTTTTTTCCATATCAAGTCCCATTCATCCTCTTTAAAAAAACGTTTTATACTTTGACCTAACAGGTCTGATTTATTAAATAGATGTTGAGCTGTTTTTACAATATTAGAACAAAACTCTATTTCTAAATTTAAACTGACTTCAGTAATAGAAAGCTCTTCATTTTTAATAATAGACTGCCATCTTGCATTTGAAATGCTAAGATCTCTTCTTAAATTATCGATTTCGGTGATATCTTGTCCTACTCCTACAACCCCTATTATCTCTCCTTTTATGTTTCTTCTTGTTGTCGCATTTAATAACACCATGATCCGTTGTCCATGTTTTGAATAAATTGGCAACTCATAATTTACTGTTTCATCTCCTACTAACGCTCTATCTAATACATCTTTTACAGATCCTTTATACTCTTGTGTTATATAGTTTTCTACAAATGATTTTCCTACAACCTCTTTCTTGCTATAGCCCGTTATACTTTCTGCTTTTTGATTCCATTCTTTAACATTACCTTCTTTATCAATTCCAAATATTGGCGCATTTGCTGTATCGATTAACTGCGTTAACTCTTCTTTTGTCTCATTGATTTCGGTGATATCTTGCCCTACTCCTACAACCCCTATTATCTCTCCTTTTGTGTTTCTTCTTGTTGTCGCATTTAATAATACCATGATTCGTTGTCCATGTTTTGAATAAATTGGCACCTCATAATTTGCTGTCTCATCTCCTACTAACGCGCTATCTAATACATCGTTTACTGACTCTTTATATTCCTGTGTTATATAGCTTTCTACAAATGATTTTCCTACAACCTCTTTCTTGCTATAGCCCGTTATACTTTCTGCTTTTTGATTCCATTCATTAACATTTCCT
>MDSY01036223.1_pt1 | contig 14543 bp, 11 predicted proteins | sample 811131 | NCBI WGS metagenome assembly MDSY01 (sample SAMN05326643, study PRJNA326480) | marine metagenome | isolation source: seawater | place: Atlantic Ocean: South West | collected 2010 | reverse complement strand
TTTCTGAGTTGATTTTTGAAGAAAATTCTTCGAGGTTCGTCCAACTTTTAAGAAGTGGCGAGGATTTTTGTGAATTTTGTGATAAATTTCATTGTAACTGCGATTAAAACTGGAAAAATGGTGAAAATTTTCCAAAATTTAATAATTTTTGTCTTTTTTCTCTCTTTTTCTGCTTCAAATGTCTTTGCAAGCCCGAAAAACACCCGCGCGAAGACGAAATTTTACAATTTTGATGATCTTATTATTAATGGTGAGTACAAAAAGCCTCAAATCTTGTATACTGACGCCAGACAGAAGGTCAAGTTTGAAAGATTGCTTAAATTAAAGAAAGATTTCATCCCAAAATTGAAAAGCACACAAAAAGACCCATCTTTACGTTAAAAAATACTATTTATAGAGTATAATTTTAATTTATCAGGATTTTTATTTCATGAAATTAGTAAAGAATGCCAACAATGAGCTTATTTTGAGGCTCGTCCAAGAACAAATGGCTGGAATAAACGCCTTAAAGGAAGAAAAAGATAAACCTGGATGGTGGGCTTCCACCAAGCTTTATCTTTCACAAACTGCACACGGCATCAAAAGGTGGACAAATAAAAAGATTTATGACAATAACCGAGAACAAGCTGTTGCAAACATCGAGTCGACTGACCCTGAAATCGTGAAAATAAAAGACTTTTTTAGCTTATTTAGTGAAATTTGTTACAATCAAAGCAGATATTCTTCAATTTATGATGATATTTGGCCAATTGAAGATCCAGGGACCTATTGTATTCAAGATTCCGTAAAGAAAAAATTAAATTCATGGTACAAAGACAATAAATGGGCTTTTATTAAAGAGATGCAAAAGGCAGATCAAAAAAAGCTTGATCAAGATGAAAAACTAGAGATTATTGATTCATACGCAGAAGATTTTTTAAGCACTTTTGATTATTATGGGCTTAGAATAGAAGCCGGCGCCCGGAAATTAGTTGTACACACTTCAGAGGCCAAAGATTTGGTGAGATCTTGTGTAAACAAAAACCCTGATTTTCTTTCAGATTGGAGATCTCAGTGGCACGGGTCAAAATTGTGCATTATTGATTGTTTTACTCATTTGTTTAAATTTGTTTGGGAACTTGATTCTGAATCTCAGAATTTACAAGAACAATTGGGAGTCGCCACGGCAGGTAAGCCAAACACACCATCTTCCATCGCGCAGGGAAATGTTGTTGGTACTAAGTGGGATACATCGAACACAGCTTTCGCTTCAAGGGCCACAAGTGGTAACACTCCTAGTGTTAGAAAAATCTTACGAGCTGCAGCTAGGGTCAATCGAGACCGGAGCTTTGTACCTACCTTAGAAAGACAGAAAAACTTTGTTTTTGTCAATAGTTTACAAAGTAACACAAAATTTAGAAAAAAATGGACTGGATTTTGCTACAACGTGACCTTTGATCCTTATGGTGAATTTGATCTAGATTATTGGACAAATGAAGCCTCAGCCTTAAAAACAAAAGAAAACAAAACAGATATTGATGTCTACGTGGAAATTCTAGGCAGCGTGGGGACTTGGGTTGTAGCGGATACTGTGGCCCTAAAAGCGGCAATGCAAGCTACAAGAACGCTTTATGCTATGCATGCAGCTCGGGCAGCACTCGCAGCCGGTACCGTCGCTGCAGGAACAACTACAATGGCAGGAACAACGGCTGCTGGTGCGAGCGCTGGCCCGCCCGGTTGGCTTGCAATTGTAGTTGTAGGTTGTGTCGTTGGGGTCTCTTTACTTATTTCGTTTGATCCATTCGAGTGGTTTTCTATAAGAGATGATGTTGAAGAAGAACTTGAGTCTATGTTTTTAATCTTGAAAAAATTAGAGAATTTATCAAAAAATAAAAAGCTAGCAAACCAAGAAGTACTAAACAGTCTACAAAAAAGCTTTACTTCATCGTGTAAAAACATAAACAGAATGATACACCAAGAGATGGAGTCAGGATTACAGTCTGATATTACTAGTATAAAAACCAACATGGACGCTAAAAAGTTATTGTTAGGAAATTTAACCAGATCTATGCAAATTTTAGCTGCTGCGACAAAGAGAGTTTCTTTCAACAAAAAAGAATTAGATCAGAAAGAGATTCAAGAGATTATTCCTATTTTCAAATCAATGATAAGACAAATCAAAAATACAAGCGCAGAAGCTGCAGAGTGGGATGATAAATTAAAAAGAGATACCGGAATAGGCTCTGACATACAATCCATTGAACAAGTAAATGAAAATGTTCTTAATACTGTTCCTGCTAAAAACGCTCTCGACTTTGGAGAGTGGCCAGAACTCATAAAAGAAAAATATGGAGTAGACATCTCAGATATCGACAATGAAGAGAAGGCAAAGTCTGCTTTGGTCGTCGCGCGGCGCGCCGATAGAAATTCAATGAAAAAGGGAAAGAAAAATTTGAAAGACAGGTTTCCTGATGTATATAAATTTTTAGATGATTCGGACTCTGGACACCTCAATGGTCAAGCCGCTTCATTTATAAGTTGGTGGGAAGATTCAGTCCCCGGAAAAGGGAAAATTATCAAAGATCCAAAACAGACTGCAAGGTGGACTATTATGCATAATTCTTGGGCCCAATGTCCAAACGGGTTAAAAAGCACGACAAATTACAGGGGTGGAAAGTTTTTAAATTCAAAATTAGAAGGAAAAAGCAACATTTCTGCTTTTTGTGGAATCGGACTTGCTCACTCTATCGCTAATACTAGTTTTTATTACACTTTCGGTGCTAGTGAACAAATCTATGGACTTAGGGAATCGATTCTAGATCGCTTTTACAAATTATCAAAGGTTAATATATCTAAAAATGGCGCTGTGTCCTTAATTGACCGCGGCATTTATATACAGAGACTAAGTGTCCTGGTCGACCGTAATTTGGACTATTCTTCTAAAGAAAGATCCCTGAGATCTGCAATCGAAAAAGCCAGTGGAAAACTGCAGAAATTAGACTCTATTGGGACGCAAGATAATGTTGAATTTACTAAACTCAAGGTTTTTAACATATTGGCAAAATTATTTTATAAAGAAGAATTAGACGCTTATAAAATAATTGATCGTTTAATTAGGTTAGATAACAAGGTTAGTGACTTTATGCAAAAAAAAGCAGTTGAATTGTCTAAATTGAGCCCAGATGCACAAAACACTGAAGTCCATAAAAGATTATTATCAAACCTTAGAGAAGCAGGCGCATATAAGATTATGTTTTTTCAAGCTTTGATGAATTTGTAAATGGAGTTTTATTTTAATGGCAAATGATAAGAAAAAAATAATAATAGAAATAGAAGATCCTTATTCTAGTAATGTTACCAATTTTGCTAGAACCAGCGGAGGATTAACATTAACACAGGTAAGCTTTAATCAACCAGGTCAAAAGCCAAGCCAAACAGATTATAATCAAGACGGCACTATAAAGCCGGCAACTCCATATGAGGTTATAAGAAAACTTGATCTTGATTCCGAGAATGTGTCTTGTATAGATGATTTAAAGGAAAATTGGGTACATTATCTTGGTTTCGGGCTTTTCGTCGCTTGGTCGATAAAACCAGTTATGGGGCCGCTTTTATCATTAGGTGCCAAGAGTGGAAATTTCCTTTGGAAAACCGGCGCCGGCGCATTGACATCAAAAGGGCAAAACATTGTAACTATTGGTAAATCTCTAAAACCTATTGTTAAGAAAATCCCAAATGTAAAAATTATTGATCCAATACGTTGGGTAAAGGCGCTTCCGGCTGGGGCTAAATGGTGGCTGGCTGCTGATGAGTTTTCAAAAGCGAAAAACGCACTGATGACTAGCAAGGGCTCCCTCTTTGCCCGCGGGGCCAGCGCAGCGGGCAGGGGCTTAATATGGGCGCCCGTGCAAATTATGAAAAGATCCTTTTTAGTTGCCCTATGTTTGCTAATAGCTTATGAAGGTCTTGGATTAAAGAAATTTTTAAACTGGGGTAAAGGCTCAGACATTGACCTTATTGCTATGGGCTTTGAAGCATTGGATACTGGTTTCAATTATATAATGATGATGGATATGGCTGTGGAACACATTGCACTATTATCAAACTCGAATTTAAACAAAGACTGTGTTATAACTAATGCAATAGTCTCTTCTATTCTTGCATCATTTTTATTGCCTATGACTTCTCAAAGCTCTCGGGCTTTATACAAACTCGAAGAATTAGAAAAATTAAAAACTGGTGATGACTTTGTTGCTTTTGTTAAAAGTGAAAAGGGTCTATTAATCGCAAACTTCACCGAAAATTTGACTAATAATTTAAGAGCCGCGGCCAAAAAAGCCGGAATTAATGATGATCTTTTAAGAACTTATCTTGAAACTTTTTATAGAAATGAAAATAACGCCTTAAAGCTGTTAAAAAATAGGGGAATTAAAGACGCAGATTCTTTTCATAGTAGTGCAATAAAAATTTACAACAAAGAGGAAGCTATTTTTGCTGCTAGGATGAGTAAGACAGCCAGCGAGAATAACAAGCTTATTCAAGGTGCTAAAAATAGTGAAGAAATGGATAAAACCAGACAGATTGGTAAAAACCTTTTAAATAGGTCTTTACAAACTTTCCGAAATATGAACAAGGACCCTAGGTTGGCCAGCCAAGCATCAAACAACATTAGAAAATCTACAAACACAGGAAAAATGACTGATGATTTTCACAACGTCAACAAGCTTTCGGGATTTAATACAATTGAAGAGACAAGCAAGTCTCTGCTGATGCTTGAGAGGGCCCTGGAGTCTGGAGAGATTTCTATAAGGACTGCTGCTTCAGTATATGCTTCAGGGTTCAGTCGAAATTTATCGGCGTTTTCGGATGAACTAGTAAAATTAATGAACTTACCAAAAGATGTGTCAAAAATGTCCACATCAAAGAGAATAGAAGAGATCTCGCGCGCCTATGCAGACCTTGCAAAAAGCCAGGATAATTTAAGAAAAGCATTAAATCTTATGGCGCCCAATGGTAAACCATCACCTCATTTTTGGCAGAAATTGTTCAATACGAAAAATGCCAAAAGAGCAAAACAAGTAGATAAACTATTAGACGCCAGAGAAGCTGTGCGAATGGCAAAATCTGAGATTTTAAAATTAAGACCAAACATGTCTATGGCCGATCTAGCAAAGCTCGACAATTCAATTGAGTCTACCTATAAGGCCTTGTTCAAGGCTCATGGCGCAGGATCAACTAGTCTGACATATGAAATAGGAAATGTAATTAGACAAGTTTCCATTGTCGGAGTGTTGGTTGCCTTAACTGGTGTTGTAGGACGGACTTTCTTTGTCGATGATTCTGGTGATTTGGAAACTTGGCAAAAAACCGAGATTGCAAGAGCCTTGGCATGGGAAGGTGTGTTCCCGAAAGCAGTGTTAGAAACAGTATATTTATTACAAAAACCAGGTGAATGGCTAGGCCTAGTAAAAGAACCTGAAAAAACTGAGATTACTTTTCAAAAAGCCTTAATCTCTATAGTTCAAAATCTATTGGATTCTCCTCCTGATAGTACCAGTGGGAATCCGCGGGTCCTTAAGGAAATCTACGAAAAAATAATTTTTCATCAAAATGATAAACTTTTAAGTGAGATCGCGGATTCCCAAAGTCTCGATCCAATTTCAATTGTAAACAAACTTAGACTTCAAAAATCCGATTATAGTACTGTTTTGTGGTCGTTAATTCATAAATTTGGAGCAAATGACCAAGGCTTTGGCATGCAGAGTTTATCCGGTGATGATAAACAAATTGCGTTTAGGAAACTTTGGTATCCACCTATTATGAGTATTATGATTGCAAATTCAGGAATTTTAGTACGACTAAACGGTCTAAAAAACAGCAAATTTTATCAATCAAAGTCGAAACCGCGGAAAATTGAATTTTTGAAAAAAGAGATCTTTGTTTTTAAGAATCCGGATGATGTGACGGATCATTTACAAAATTGGGTAAATAAATATAAATTTATGATACAAAAGAAGTATAATGTTAAATTAAGAGAGGTTAAATTTATGAAAAAACAAAAAGAAAAACAAAACGCGTTCTTGCAAGAACTCGTTAAAGAAACACTGAAAGAAAATTATGGAAGTGGTTATAACCCGTATCCATACAATAGTCATATTGGAGATGAAGACGAACATGCAGAAGATTTTCAGAAAGATTGGAAAGATTTCGAATTATCTTTAGTGAGGGACGAATCTCGGGAAACGGCCATTAAAATTGCAAAGGTTTTAGTAAGGGATTTGGAATTGTTTGGAGATGTTCTGGATTTAGTTGGACAAAATCAGTCAGTTGCTACAGAAATTTTACGAAAAATCAAAGAAAAAGAAGAATCATAAAAATTGATGAAACATTTGACGGAAAAAAAATGGATAACTGGATCCAACAAATCTATAGACTTTTATGAAATTTTAAAAATTATAAAAGAACACACACAAGAAGGATCAAAAGTATTCATAGGCACAGATTCTTTTATTTCTAGCGAAAAAGTCTGTTTCGCATCAGCAATCTGTCTTTATGGAGAAAACAAGCCCGGGCGATATTTCTTCTTTAGAGAAAACCTCTCAAATAAACATTATAATGTGTTAGTGTCTAGAATAACAGAAGAGACCCGTAGATCAGTTGAAATAGGGTGCCTTTTAATGGAAGAATATAATTATGACCCTTCTATAATTGAATTACACTTAGACGTTTCTCCCTTTTCCGCCGGAAATGCAACTTCAAAATTTTCAGACATGCTAAAAGGTTATGTTCAAGGTTATGGTTTTGATTATAGACTAAAACCTGATGCATGGGCATCTCAATCAATTGCGGATAAACACTCAAAATGAACTGGCAAGAAAAAAACTTTTACCAAAACACTTATGCTGTTGCAATGGATGATTTAGTAGATATATGGGTTGAAACTTTCCACCCTTTTACTACTCTTCTGGTTATCTATGATGCCTCTCGGCATTTTGATCTATTGCAAAAGTGTGGACTCTTGGTAAATTCACTCGAAGCATATAATAATAAAATAGTAACAGTTGAATTACCAAGCATCTTAGAAGCGTTCGAGGTGATGGATAATCTTAAAGAAGAAGGTTATCACCCCTTTATGCAACTTTATGATAAAGGGAAACTTCTTTCAGACAATCTGGGCCCAATAGCCTAATTAATAATGATTGAGGTTTTTAAATGATTAAGGTTAAGATCGTAGCCAACGATATTTCAACAGTGGCAAAAGTTGTTTTTATTGATCAAGAAAGTAAGGTTTTATTCTTAAAGAGATCAGACTACGTAGAAAAATTCGCAGGAGACTGGGATTTACCTGGAGGCCACCTTAAGGCCTCTGAGTCCTTACCTGATGGTTTAGCTAGGGAGGTTAAAGAAGAGACCTCTTTGGATGTTAGAGACCCCGTATTTTTGCTACAATTGGATAATATACATTTCTTTTATGCTATGTATGATTCACAACCAGTGGATTTGAGTCACGAACACGTTGATTTTAAATTTTTTGAAAAAAGTGAACTTGACCCAAATCAAAAATTTCAAAGAGTGGCTATCAAAGCACTGGAGGCTAGAAATGAAATTAGCAATTCTTAAAAGTAAACAAGATTTAGATTTTAACACTAACTTACTAATTCCCAAGAGCGCGCTTTTTCCAAAGTTCTGGAAGGAATCAGGATTAAATCCGATTGTCTCTAGAAAACTAACAGAAATCGCGGATAAAATAATTGATTCATTAAATTTAGATATAGAACCAAAGGACATTATTATAACTGGTTCGATTGCTTCTTACAATTGGCACGAAATGTCTGACATTGATTTACACATTCTTTACGACTTCAATGAGATTAATCAAGATTTTGAACTAGTAAAAAAGATGTTAAATGAAACAAGAATAAATTGGAATCGAACCCATGACATTAAAATTGCCGGAAAAGAGGTGGAGTTATATTTTCAACACTTCGACGAACCTCACGAATCTAACGGAATCTGGTCACTAGAGACGGAAAAATGGTTAGCTCAACCAATAAGAGTGAATCCGGAATTAGATCTCAAAAATACAGAAAAAAAAGCCGAAGCGCTTGCCGAAAATATCGAGTCTCTTTATAAATTATTCAAAAACAATGAATTTAAAAAAGCTTATAACTATTCAAAAAAAATAAAACAAAAAATTTCAAGAATGAGGCGTTCAGGCTTAAATAGGGAAGGAATTTATTCCCCTGAAAATCTTGCTTTCAAAATGTTAAGAAATTCTGGTTATCTTCAGAAACTCTCTTCTTTAAAGGTGAAAGCTTACGATAAAATGATGTCTATTAAATTTTGATAAAGGAGAAATTTTATGAAAAAAAAATATAATGATTTATTACAAGAAATAAAAGATTATTTCAAAAAACAAAAAGACGAAGACTATCTGGCGTTTGATGACCATCCCCTCTCTTCAGTAGAAGATTTGTTGGATGCATCGAAGCCGGCTCCGTGGGATCATTTAACAAACACAGAAGATGATCATGATTTAGATGTAGAAATAGAGGAGAAATTTGAAAAATGAGCTTGTTTGGATGGCTAAAGATGAATCTATTCTTCGATATAGCGCTTGTAGTTTTTTCTGTTGCTGTTATTTGGAAGTTTGTAAAAATGCAAAAATCTATAAACTCAAGTAAAGAAGAAATCATAAATCTTAATGAAAAAGTCTTATTACACAAGGCTTTTATGAAACAATTATCAGAAAAGTTAAATCTACAAGCTCAAGCGATTTATGAGTTAGGATCAGATGTGGCTTTAACTATGAGAAATCCGCAAGAAGCAAGAAGAGTTTATAAACAAAGAGAAAAAGAAATGCAAGAAAATGAAAGCAAGAGTGTTTAAAACACAATAAAAATAAAGTATACTTTAAACACTATTTTAACGAAAGGTTTTTTATGATTGCTGATGTTGTTGTTGACTTGCAGTACGGTGACTGCGGAAAGGGAAAAATTGCCCATGCATTGTGTCGAGAAAGAGACTATACGCATGTTATAAGATATAACGGCGGGTGTAATGCTGGTCACACCATTTACCATAATGGCGTAAAGTTTGTCACGCACCACATTCCTTGTGGTGTTTTTTTTGGAATCAAATCGATCATCGGGCCCGGATGTGTCATTCATGTAGACACTTTTCTAGAAGAAATAGATAAACTAGAGAAAGCGGGAATTCCAGCCTCTAAACTTGTTCATGTTGCCACAAATGCTCATTTAATTACTGACTTTCACAGACTAGAAGATGGTAAAGATGAAATAATAGGTACAACTAAAAAAGGCAATGGGCCGGCCTATAGAGACAAATATGGAAGAAGAGGCGTGAGGGCCCTGGAAGATCCTCGGTTACAAAATTATTTAATTAATATGTATCATGAATTATTTGAAAACGAAGAAGAAGAAGAAATTGAAATTCTTTTTGAAGGAGCACAAGGTTTCGGCTTGGATCCTGATTGGGGTGACTACCCATATGTTACCTCTAGTCACTGCACCGTGGGTTCAGCTATCCTAAACGGAGTGCCACCAAAATGCATAAGAGATGTGTGGGGGGTAGCTAAAATTTATGAAACTTATGTTGGAGCTAAAGATTTTGAAGGTCCGGATGAAATTTTTGAAGAGATTAGAGAATTAGGTCAAGAATACGGCGCAACCACTGGGCGGCCGCGGCAAATAAATTGGCTTGATTTTGATATGCTTAAGATGGCATCGCGCATAAATGGTGTAAATAAGATGGTTATCAACAAAATGGATATTTTAGAAGAAGTAAACGCGTGGTGTTTATATGACGGTCCGAATCTCTATGAATTTAAAAAAAGATCGGACATTGAATTTTGGATTACTGGCAAATTAGAAATGGAAGTAAACAAAGAAATTGAAATAATGTTTTCAGGTGATAAAGAGTATATATAGCTACTTAGTGTATGAGCAGCGAATTCATAGGAAATGATTATACTATTAATTTTTATGAGCACAATAGTAAAGCACAGACCACATTAAAAAAACAAATCACATATACAACAGAATCTGTTACTGAGTCAACTCAGGTTGATAAATTAGACTATTTTGAATACGCGAACTCCACTGGAAGTACCCCTGTAAACAACATACTTTTTGGAGATACTAATCTTGATTCTCGATTTATATCTGGAATCTATAATGATCCTTTTGCAAGAAGTGCGTTCATTTTAGGAACAACCGCAGCACTAGGGTGGCAGCCAAACTCGGATTCTGAAACCATGACTGGACCTTATCCAGGTGTACTCATTGTCAATTCTGGCTCTTCTGGCTGGGTGGTAAAGCAACTTATTACTGCTTCACTTAGCGACATGGTAGAAGAAGCTGATGGTCCCAGCGGTACTATTGGCGGTGGAGATCCACAGGTTGATGATTTTGGAAGAAATTGGTCCTATGATAGAAAAAATGGTAGACATGTTGTCATTTGCCAGCCTGGTATTCATGGATCATATTATCACGCAGATAAATTAAATGGAAAAGTTTTCATTTTTACTTCAGGAGCCTCAGGGTTTGAGTTGGTACAAACCATAACAACGGCCTCGCTGCCCACTTCAATAAGAAACCATTTTAATTCCACTAATGCAGATTCAGATGGACAATACTACACAAACGGTTACCACATGTGGTGTGGCACCGCCCGGATTGACGGAGACAACCTAACAGTAGGCACTTTAGTTAGAAATGAGGTTCCAGAAAGCGAATTTGATTATCCGACCCAAATCTTAAATGGCTCTGATGCATTCGCGCCGTCTCCTGGAGTAGTTGCATTTAAATCTAGTTCTGCTGGTTTTGTTTTTGAAAAGTTTTTAGATGGTTATGACATTCAATATGAAGGTGTTGTAAACAGTACCTATAACCTAGATGGTAACATTACTCACGATCTGCAGCATGGCGTTTGTGTCTTTGGTGGTAACGGTGGATGGGGTACCGGTGGATGGGCCGGACACAACGGGAGGATGAGGATCTGGAAATCTGGAAGTAGCGGATGGGTGAATGAAGGCGCTCACGACCTTTATACTTTAGGTTTAACGGGAAGCCATTGGATTTCTACAGATGCGAGCGTGGAAGGAAACTTTTCTCAGTTACCACACTGGGCTGGTGGCGCAGGCGCCGGACAACGACCGGAGTATGCGTTTTGGTCTAAATTTGCAAGAATTGGTTTAGCAGTACATAAAAATCACATCGTGGCCGCGGCTGTATCGCGGGAGTTTGGCTGGTATGCATCAGGCATTGATAAGATTTATACTAACGCTATTTTTATAATAAAAAGCAGTTCAGACGGATGGAATCTAGAAAAAAGAATCAAAACCCCAAACCCGGATTCTTATGGTTCAAGCGCAGATGCATACGACGATCGATTTGGCCAAGGAGGCTTGGCAATAAGTGAAGGTACAATAGTGGTAAAATCAAACGCATTTAAACAAGGGGGTGGTACCACCGGTCGAGCATATATTTATAAATCCTCCTCGGACTCTGGGTGGGATCTTAGTCTCACTGTTGAAAATCCTTATTATGGCAATTCGACTTATCCTATTGATGAATATGGGTCCTCCCGGGAGAAATTCGGTCGAGGCCTTGGTTCCACTGCGGGATTTTACGTCGACCAAACAATGCCAGGTGTAGGCGGTGATGGCGATAAACAATTTGTGATAATACCCATGGGTGATCAAAAAAACTTATCAGGAGATGCAAGCCAAGGCGCTGTATATATATTGGAAGGCTCTGCGAGCTACAAACAAATAACTGTTGAAACTACCACAACCAAAACAATAACCAACACAACTTATGTAACATCTAATGCTCCCGCGCCATTTAGGTTTTCTACAAATTATTATCGTGCAGAGTTGGATCCAAAGAAATAAACTTTTGCTGAATATCCAAATAAACTAAACTAATTATGTCTAGAGGTTTGCAACAATGAAAAATGAAATACAGCCCTTATTGAGAAAATTTTTGGTTTTCGCTAAAAATACTCTTAATTTTCGGCAGCCACCTAGGTTGTTTTTGAAGAACGATTCAGAAAATAGTAAATGTATGCTTGGCCGAACTGCGCACTATGACCCGCAAAACAAATCAGTTACTCTTTATGTTTCTCGGAGGCACCCAAAAGACATTCTTAGGTCTTTTGCTCATGAGCTTGTACACCACTGTCAAAACGAGCGCGGAGATTTGGCGCCAGAGAAAATGAAAACTATGAATCAAAATTATGCTCAAGAGAACGATCATATGCGCAAAATGGAAAAAGAAGCCTATTTATTAGGTAACATGTGCTTTCGAGATTGGGAAGACAGTCTTGATGATAAACTACAATTTAAGATGAAAATCGCAGAACAACAATTTTTAAAGGAGAATAAAAAGATGTCTGTCAAAATAAGTAAAAAAGTCCTCAAGACTTTAATTGAAAAGATTTTAAAGGAGCAATTTGGCGAAATGCCAGACGTTCGTGCGAAGGCTGCAGCCGACGCTAAGAACAGGAGAGGAGAACCAGCCCCAGTAAAGAAACCGAAAAAGAAGAAAAGACTACCTCCAGGGCCCGGGCCAGGTCGATGTGAATTAGATGATGATGAGTGTGATGATGATACCGCACTCGCCGAAGAGGCAATTGCGGAAGCATTTCAAACTTTACCTTGTGGCCACAAAATCTCAGAAGGTTGTGGTTGTGAAGAAAAAGAAGATCTAGATGAGAGCGGTGGACGAGATGACGACGACGAGACAGAGGCCTGCAAGCATTGTAAGGGGAAAGGCTGTGTACATTGTCAAGTAGCAGAAGGAAACGCAACCGGTGATGAAGATGATGATAGCGATGATGACGACGCGCCAGAATCAGCCGGTAACGATGGCACACCGCCAGCGCCGAAAAAAGATGAGCAAGACGGGCCCATGGAGAGTGAACCAGCGCCTGATGACGATGGGGATGAACCAGTATTGAACGAAAGCTGGACACCTGAAGCTGAGAATCTGCTTTACGAAAAACGATTTAGTAATAGGAACTCAAAACTATTTGAAAAACTTACTAAAAAATGGACTAAATAATTGTTATAATTGAGGATAAAGATGAAAAAACAACTCTTATCAGAAGGTGCCGTTGCGGGACACATGAATCATATCTATGATAATGGAGAGATGACCTTTGGTGAATTAAAACAACTTCTTCAAGCGGCAGTAGACGGAAAACTACGCGGTACTGAAAAAACTGATGGTCAAAACGTCTACCTCTCTTTTGATGTGGCAACACAAAAAGCGAGAGCAATAAGAAACAAAACGCACATCCTTGCCGGTGGACTAGACGTTGAACAGTTTGATGATTTTTTTTCAACCCATGCAAACCAAGCTTTGCGTTATAGTTTTGTAGAGGCACTTCAAGCGTTTGAAGACATTATAGTAGATTTAGATAAAGACACTCAATTAAAAATTTTTGGCTCTAAAGAAGACAACATTTATTTTAATACAGAGGTTATGAATCCTGGAACTCCAGGCCTAGATGAGGATGACCCACGTAGTCGAGGAACTACTAATGTTATTCCTTACGACAAGAAAACCCTTTTGATACATGCTGTTGGGCATGATAAATTTCACCCTAAGACTGGTATGTCTCTTACTTCTAAACACTTAGGTGAAGAGGCTGTTGATTTAACCCCCAATTATAATTTATTAGAGCGCGCCCTAATGGGCAAAGGAACAGAAGACCCTTCAATTTTTTCAGTAGAAACTCATCCCCAAAGAAAATTGCACCCTGCAGGTCAGAAAAGGGCCCGCAAAGTACTGGAACCCGCTATTGAATCTATTAATAATATTATTCGAGATTTCGGACTTAACGATTCAGATACAATTCAAGATTTAGTAATGGTTCAAATAAAACCAATTATTGATGGGTTCGGTTTAACAGAAGATAGAAACAAACTTCTAATCCAAAGGTTGATGGGCCTCTGTAGAAGTTTAAAAGATAGAACTCAATTTATGCCTTGTGGCTTGAAGGATCCACTAACAAAAAAACCTCTGCATGAGCCGAGACCAACAATGAGAGACATAACAGCAGGGATACCCCAGGAATTAAAAGATGAAATAAAACAGTTTGATAGTGGGTTTAAATATCAAAATTATACAGCTGTATTAAGTAATTCTCTTTATGATTTTACAAATGCTATTTTGCAGGATTTTCATTCTTCTTTTATTTCTGATAATGAGGCTATAATTAGAAAACTACAAAATGATATTTCAACCTCTGTGAATAAAATAAGAAGCTCTTCAAATGAGGCTGCAAAGGAGGACCTGAAAAAACAATTCTCAAAATTAAAAGATGTTAAGAATATTAATACCCCCTCAGAAGGGTTTGTTTTTGATTTTAATGGTGTTACTTATAAGTTTACGGGATGGTTTGCTCCAAGCAATCAAATCCTAGGCACAGAGCGCTATGGTCGCTTTGGGCCCATAGAACCAGCAGCAGAAGACAAAGATGCCTCACAGGGCGAAACTGAGCCTCTAACTATAGCTTTATTTCCTGGATCGTTT
>MDSY01147263.1_pt1 | contig 14544 bp, 11 predicted proteins | sample 811131 | NCBI WGS metagenome assembly MDSY01 (sample SAMN05326643, study PRJNA326480) | marine metagenome | isolation source: seawater | place: Atlantic Ocean: South West | collected 2010 | reverse complement strand
CTTCATTCTTAAATCTTGCCAAAATAAAATTTGCCTCAGATGGGTCAGAAGATACACCAAGGGCTGCTAATTTAGCCGCCAGCCAAGTGCGGGCTACATTGTTTTGAGTGCGGTGTTTAGTCACAAAATTTTGGTCTTGCACGGCAGCCTCCCCAGCAATCAAGGCTGGTGCGGAGAGATTAAACGGCCCACGTACCCTGTTCAAAACATCGATTAGATGTTGTGGCCCATAGCCCCAACCCACGCGCAATCCGCCTAGCCCGTACATTTTAGATAGCGTGCGCAGCATGACCACATTGCAGTGGCACTCCACAAAATTAGCACCACCATCCCAGCCTTCAACATAGTCTACATACGCACCATCTAACACAATTAGCACATCCTTTGGCGTGCCTGCAATTAGACGAATAATATCAGTATCTAAAATTTTTGTACCGGTTGGATTGCCTGGGTTGGCTATAAATATTATCCCAGTACGTGGCGTAAGAGCCGCCAAAATAGCGTCTACATCCACATATCGATCTTTTTCAGGTACGGACACAACTTTAGCACCAGCAGCCATCGCATAGAGCTTATACATCAAAAACCCATGGGACGTATGTATGACTTCCACCCCAGGCCCGGAGTAAGCTTGACACAAAAAGCTTATCAATTCGTCCGAGCCACATCCACATATTATTTTATCAATCGAAAGCCCGTGCAATTCTGCCAAAGCACTCCGCAACCCATTATGATCCGATTTAGGGTAGCGATGCATAGAAGGCGCTGCGGAAATAAGCGCCTGTTGCGCTAGTAAAGGCGGGCCATTAGGATTTTCGTTTGATGATAGTTTCAAAATATCATGAACGCCTTGTACGCTAGATTTCCCACCGACATATAGCTCAATATCCATTATACCTGGCTGAGGTTCTGGCTGTGTCATGCGGTATTCCCTTCTTCTGTCGTTCTAACGTCAATTACACAAAAGAAAAGGCCGCGGCGGTTTCCCGTCGCGGCCTTTTGAAATCAATCTGGCAAAGATTAGTTCTTCGCGTAAAATTCCACCACGAGGTTTGGCTCCATAACAACTGGATAAGGCACATCACTCAGTCCAGGAATACGTACGAAAGTTGCAGTCATTTTTGTATGATCAGCATCCATATAATCAGGCACGTCACGCTCTGGCAGTTGTGTGGCTTCAAGCAAAACAGCCATCTGTTTGGAACGGTCACGCACTTCAATTACGTCGCCTTCAGACACGATATAAGAGGCGATATTAACTTTTTTGCTATTAACACGGACATGACCATGGTTAACAAACTGACGAGCAGCAAAAATCGTTGCAACGAATTTTGCGCGGTACACAACCGCATCCAAACGACGTTCCAGCAAACCTATTAGGTTTTCGCCAGTATCGCCTTTTACACGTTCGGCCTCAGCATAGATGCGGCGAAACTGCTTCTCAGTCAAATCGCCGTAATAGCCTTTAAGCTTCTGCTTAGCGCGCAGCTGAATGCCGAAGTCAGACAATTTGCCTTTACGGCGCTGACCATGCTGGCCTGGGCCATATTCACGGCGATTTACAGGCGATTTAGGACGACCCCAAATATTTTCACCCATTCGACGATCAATTTTGTGTTTGGCAGCGGTACGTTTTGTCACCGGCTGATCTCCTTCAGATATAATCGAAGCCCCACACGGGCAACTATGAAGGGCGTTGTCCTTTGGGCGAACCCTGACAGGCATCCCCTTGCGAGGGCCACCAACACCAATAGTAGGCGAATGCCAGCCAATCGATTTAATGTCAAGCTGGGATGTGAGCCATAATGTTTAGGCAGGCTATGAAACATCTGACACTCAGATCCTAAGGCTATCTATGCACGAAAAAAAACAAAAAGGAGCGCCTTACAGCGCCCCCTTTTCATCAATATCCCTTACGGGAGGATTGGTGTAGCGTAGCCTTGCGTCCACTTCTCTTTGGGATCCTAAGATCGCACCGGTGGCGAATTGGCCATGCTTATATTCACTGCTCAGTCTTGCGCTGATTTGATCTGACTGATTCGTAACAGAGGTGATTCTGTTTGTGAATCCCTTTTACTAAAATTTTCTCAAAAAAGTGTTCAGAACCAGATTGGATTCAGAGAACTTGGGTAGGCTTGCGCTTTGGCTTACCCGGATCAAATTTCTGTTTGCTCACGTTAGTGCTGGGCTTGCCAGCCTTTGGGTTTGCATTGCTCCCAAATTTTACGGGCTTTCCTCCAGGCTTACCTGCTGATTTACCACTGGGCTTGCCGCCAGGGCCACCAGCATACTTAGACGACTTACCTGCGTATGGCTTGGATGCCCCCCCAGCTGTACTGGGTTTCTTCTTGAAGGTTTCCACCACACCATCCGGGCGGGTTTGAGCCACTGTCTTAGGCTTATACTTTGGCTTGCTCTCCCCAGCATAAGGCTTGCCCTCGCTTGGCTTTGGCTTGCGTGGTTTTTTGTTTGGCGCATCGTTCCACTCAATAGGGCCACTAGACTTTTCCTTATTACGTGGTTTTTTATCAGCCCAAGGCTTTGGTGAGCTTGACCGCTCATAAGGCACATCCGCAGGGGGGCCTTTTAATTCAGTCACCACAGCACTATCTTCTGCGATCATATCCGGACCTAAGGCCTTTTTGAAGCCCTCAACACTGGCCAGCTTGATCTCAAAGAAGGACGCATCAGGTTGGATTTTGATCGCGCCAATATCATGTTTAGTGATGCCGCCAGCATTACAAATCATAGGCAACAAGCGTCCAGGGAGGGTTCCTGAGGCACGGCCACCAGGAATAGAAAACCATATTGTGGGGCCAAAATCAGCAGCGCGCCTTGGCTTAGCATCTTTGATGTCACGGGCGTCTACCGCTGACAGCTCTTCAGGTGCAGACTGCTTGGCAGTATAAATCCGTAAAAATGCAGCCGCAACTTGGGTTGGACTGAAATGGGACAACAACTCATCAACAGCCACTTGATCTTTTTCATTGATATCTTCGTGCCAAGCGGGATCGGCTAACAAGCGTTGACGGTCTTTGGCTGTGACTTCATCAGCAGACGGCGGCACAGCCCATTCCGCTGTGACTTTTGCACCTAGCAAGATGCGCTCAGCTTTGCGACGCGCCGATGGTGGTACTATCAGGGCGGAGATGCCCTTGCGCCCGGCTCGGCCCGTTCGGCCCGACCGGTGCATCAAAATTTCGTAGTTAGTTGGTAGTTCGGCATGCACCACCAAATCAAGGTTTGGCAAATCAATGCCACGGGCAGCCACATCGGTGGCCACACAAATCCGTGCACGACCATCCCGCATCGCCTGCAAAGCATGCGAGCGCTCAGCTTGGCTCAATTCACCCGACAGACTAACAACTGAAAATCCACGGTTTGACAGACGGGTGGTGAGGCGATTTACCATCACACGTGTATTGGCAAATACCAATGCATTTGGCGCTTCATAAAAACGCAGAACATTGATTATGGCATTTTCCATGTCGCGTGCCGAAACGCTCAAGGCTCGGTATTGGATGTCGGTATGTTGCGATTTTTCTGCAACGGTAGAAACACGCACCGCATCTTTTTGATAGGATTTTGCCAGCTTCGCAATGGATTTTGGCACAGTGGCCGAAAACATCAAGGTACGCCGAGATTCAGGCGCGTGGGACAAAATAAACTCCAGATCATCTTTGAAACCCAGATCCAGCATCTCATCGGCTTCATCTAAGATTACGGCCCGCAATTCAGACAGATCAATCGATTTGCGCATAATATGGTCCCGCAAACGGCCTGGTGTAGCCACAACAATATGTGCGCCTCGCTCTAGAGTACGGCGTTCATCACGCATGTCCATGCCACCCACACAGGATGCCATCGTTGCGCGCGCTTCACCATACAGCCATTGCAGCTCACGTTTCACTTGCAATGCAAGCTCACGGGTTGGTGCAATAACCAAAGCTAGAGGCTTAGAGGCGCGTTCAAAGGCCTCATTTTCGCCCAACAGGCTATTGCCAATAGCAAGACCAAAGCCCACAGTTTTACCCGAGCCAGTTTGGGCGGAGACCAGTAAATCAGCATCTGCCAACTCGGAGGCCGTCACAGCGATTTGGACCGGAGTCAAAGTTTCATAGCCCCGCTTTTGCAGCGCGTCAGCCAGTGCTTGTTTCACAAGGATATCTTTCTATGTCATGCGAGCGTTGCAGCCCCCCATGGACCGACAAACCCCAAGAACCTTCTTTAACAAGGCTCTGTGAGGCGCGGCTAGGCTATTTTAAGTAAGAAGTATAGGGGGCAGAGTAGAAATTCCTCTGTCGACACCACCTGAGCAATTTACAATCCTAGAGCGCTCACTTGGTTCGTGCTCTACGCTTTTTATGAGCAGCGAACAGCAGTGGTGCCAAAATCTGTCGATATATCATCGAGATGATAGCATTAACCGGCTTGAAATTCACAATAGGCGCAAGCACCTTAAAATAAGGTAACCTCTGCCATATAGCCACAAATGCATCGACGCCAATGACAAGATCCACACCGCACCTTGCATGCAATTGCTCGGCAGCCTGATCTTCAGACAGCCCCCAGTCGGCCGCAGTATCGGCTGTAATTTTAATATATTTGACCTTATCACCAGAAAGTCGCTCGTAATGCTCAATTTCACGCCTACATATCGGACATTCAGCATTATATAAAACTTCTAAATCTGCCATCATTTTGCCTTCATCAGAATCTCATGATTCGAATATTTAGTACAATACGATATACTTTCTAGGTCTACCAAACGATTTAAGCTTTGAAGTAGGCCAAACTAACGAAGTACCTATCTAGTTTAGTTTAATGTCAAAATGTTTGCGGATTGGCTCAATAATTTTCCATGTGCCTTTAAAACCTGGCTCTACAACAAAGGCGTCGCCAGCGCTAAGCGCCACAGGGCTTTCGCCATCTTCGGTAATGATAAGTTTACCCGCAATAATATGCACAAACTCATAGTCGGTATAGGTCGCATGATAGGAACCTGGGGTAGCCTCCCAATAGCCGGAGATCATACTTTTATCATGGCTGGTAGAGAGTATCCAGGTTTTCATGGTAGGCGTGCCATCAGTTACCACCCAACCATTTAAATTTTCAGTGATCGGCGCGATATTAGAGATGTCTTGTAGTTTACTGATATATTTCACTTTTTATCATCCTATTGAAAAGAAGTATTGAGTAAGGATCTAAACCCTCTGGGTTAATTATAGCAATGCAACGATAGAACACTAACCTCATTAAACAAACCTACACCACGTCTCGGCATGATAGCAGCTACTGCAGAATATAGAAAAAGCCCCGTCCTAGCCAAAGATTATATGTTGGGTTGGTTCAAAGCGGATGAAATACGCCTACTGCTTTAACCGCACTTAGAGTAACCACAGCTTCCGCAAGTCATGCAACCCTCAACCATGCGCAAGTCAAACTGACCACAGCTAGAGCAAGAAGCTCCGCGTGACTGCTTGAGGTTTATCACTTCTGCTTGCGGATCAACCTTTAAACCCATCCCCGCACCAACAATAAAGCCCGTACTTATCATATGGTGCTCGATCACGCCACCAATGGCTGCCAAGATTGATGGTATGTACTTCCCATCCACCCAAGCCCCGCCTCGTGGATCAAATACTGCTTTGAGCTCTTCAACTACAAAGCTCACATCACCGCCTCGCCGGAAGACAGCTGAAATCATCCGTGTTAACGCCACGGTCCACGCAAAGTGCTCCATGTTTTTTGAATTAATAAACACTTCAAACGGTCGACGGTGGCCATTCAGTAATAGATCATTCACAGTGATGTAGATTGCATGCTCACTGTCCGGCCATTTCACCTTATACGTTTGGCCTTCCAGTGCTTCAGGACGGCTCAACGGCTCATTAATATAAACCACATCAGCGCCCTTATCTATTTCTGGTGCCTTCTCACTCTCGGATGATACGGACAAAACAGATCCAGTTACCGCATTTGGGCGATATGTTGTACAGCCTTTACAGCCTTGATCCCAGGCAGCCATATAGACATCCTTGAACGCTTTAAAACTTATGTCTTCGGGGCAATTAATAGTTTTAGAAATAGAACTGTCTACCCACTTCTGAGCTGCTGCTTGCATGCGCACATGCTCCAGGGGCGCAAGTGTTTGTGCGTTTACAAAGTATTCGGGCAATTCAGCTTCGCCCATTTTATCACGCCACATTTGTACAGCATAGTCGATCACTTCTTCTTCTGTACGCGAGCCATCTTTTTGAAGCACTTTGCGGGTATAGGCATAAGCAAACACTGGCTCGATACCGGAAGATACATTACCCGCATACAGGCTTATTGTGCCAGTCGGCGCGATACTCGTTAATAATGCGTTGCGAATACCATGCTGGGCGATAGCATCGCGTACATCTGAATCCATGTCCTGCATAGCCCCACTAGCCAGATAGCCTTCAGCGTCAAACAAGGGAAACGCGCCTTTTTCTTTGGCAAGCCCCACAGAAGCCAAATAGGCCGCACGTGCAATTTGATGCATCCAAGCCTCAGTCTGCGCCGCAGCTTCTTCCGAACCATAACGTAGGCCAACCATCAACAATGCATCTGCAAGGCCCGTCACACCAAGTCCAATGCGACGTTTGGCGTCAGCTTCACGTCGCTGCGCCTCTAGTGGAAAGCGACTTGCATCAACTACATTATCCATCATCCGAACTGCAATCGTAACCAGATCGGCCATGCTAGCTTCATTCAGTTTAGCGCCTTTAGAAAAAGGCTTGGAAACCAAGCGCGCCATATTGATAGATCCAAGCAAACAAGCGCCATAAGGTGGCAAAGGCTGCTCACCACAAGGGTTGGTCGCCGCTATGGTTTCGCAGTAGCTCAGGTTGTTTGCTTTATTAATTCTATCAATGAAGATCACACCAGGTTCGGCAAATTCAAATGTTGAACTCATAATCTGGTCCCACAGATCAACGGCTTTCATCGTTTTGAATACCTCACCCTCAAACAATAAATCCCACTGTTCATCAGATTTTACGGCATCCATAAACGCATCGGTCACCAATACTGATACGTTAAACATCCGTAGTCTTGCAGGGTCACGCTTCGCAGTGATGAAATCTAAAATATCGGGGTGGTCACAGCGCATTGTTGCCATCATGGCACCCCGACGGCTACCCGCTGACATGATTGTACGGCACATCGCATCCCAAACATCCATAAAGGAAAGTGGGCCCGAGGCATCTGCAGCAACGCCTTTTACTTTTGCACCTTTTGGGCGGATTGTTGTAAAATCATAGCCAATTCCACCACCTTGCTGCATAGTAAGCGCAGCCTCTTTGAGCATATCAAATATACCGCCCATACTATCTGGAATCGTTCCCATGACAAAACAGTTGAACAACGTTACGCTGCGCTCGGTGCCAGCACCTGCAGTAATCCGACCCGCTGGCAGAAATTTGAAATCTGAAAGCGCATCAAAAAACTTAGGTTCCCACGTTTCAGGGGATGTTTCTACTGACGCCAACGCGCCTGCAATTCGATGCCAGCTGTCTTCAACTGTTTTATCAATCGGGGTACCATCTGCTTCTTTAAAACGATATTTCATATCCCAAATTTGTTCAGCGATAGGGGCAGCGAAGCTGGTCATACAACATTCCATACATAAGAGATTAATTACGCTACCAAGTTAGGTGTGGAGCATAAAAAGGTCAACTTGTATCCTACGTGAAATTCTGATTGCTTAAATCACAGTCATAATATGTGGGGTAAAAAGTTGTCACAGACTATAAACTTGGTAAAATTAAGTGTTGGTACTGAAACCGTGGAGAATTTAGCAGAATGGCAAGCCAACGCTAGAGCTCAAACTAGCGATAGCCTGCCGCGACATATTACCCGCATGTGGCCAAAGCGTAGCGCCGAACTGCTCAATGGTGGATCTATATATTGGGTAATTAAGGGTGTTATCCTCTGCCGACAAACAGTTTTAAGGCTGGATGAAATAATTGGTTCTGACGGTATTAGACGCTGCGCGATTGTGTCCGACCCCCAGCTTGTGTCCGTCGCAGCAACACCCAAGCGCGCATTTCAAGGTTGGCGCTACTTGCAGGCCACTGATGCGCCCCCAGACTTGAGCCAATCACGACCTCACGACGACACCCTCCCACCAGATTTACAAGCAGCATTAGCAAATATTGGGATCTTGTAACCGCTTGACAAATACTACCTTTGTCATGCTCTGTTTGCCTCAGGTCAGAAAGGCTGTTGCAGCGCTGCGACCTCATAAATACAGCAGTACAAGGAGCGCAGCTATGCACGGCACAAATTCAAAATTCGGACTAATGACCACAGCCATTCACGCAGGTGAAGCTCCGGATCCTACCACAGGGGCCTCAGCCCCCCCACTGCATATGTCCTCAACCTTCGTAACAGATAAAGTTGCTGGATTTTCTGCCCATGACCTCGAAGATGATGGCAATTTCCTCTACGCACGCTGGGGCAATCCAACTGTGCAGATGCTGGAACAGAAGATGGCTGCCCTAGAAGGTGTTGAAGATTGTGTCTGCTTAGCTTCTGGTATGGCAGCTACAACTGCAATCTTTCTGACTTTTTTATCTGCGGGCGACCACGCAATAATTTCTGACGTAAGTTATGCCGGCGTCGCAGAACTGGCCCGCGACACCTTGCCAAGGTTTGGCATCAATATCAGCCTAGTTGATATGTCAGATCTTACAGCCGTTGCCGCAGCCCTGCGCCCCAACACAAAATTGGTGCATACGGAATCTCCAGTCAATCCAATTGGGCGCCTTACTGATTTGGCTGCAGTCTCTAAACTAGCTCATAACGCCGGCGCTTTAGTCAGTTGCGACGCTACTTTTGCCTCGCCACTGGGACAAAACTCTGCAGCCTTAGGTATCGATCTAATTATGCATTCTGTCACCAAGTATGTTGGTGGCCATGGTGATGCAGTCGGTGGCGCTGTGGCAGGATCCAAAGCCCTAATCTCACGCATTCGAGGTGAAAGTGCGATCCATCATGGTGGTGTGATGTCTCCCTTCAATGCTTGGTTGGTGGCGCGCGGTTTATCATTGCTGCCAATGCGTATGAAGGGGCACCAATCAGGCGCACAGGCAATATCCGAATGGCTGGACGCACAACCACAGGTCACACGGGTAATCTATCCCGGCCTCACCAGCCATCCACAATACGATCTGGCTCAAGACCAGATGTCCAATACATCTGGTATGATTAGCTTTCAGGTGGGTGATGCAGCAACAGGTCGCAAAATTGCACAGCAAATGATTGATAGGTTAAAAATTGTGCATTATGCAGTATCACTAGGCCATCACCGCAGCTTAATTTTTTGGATGGAGACCCAAGGCTTAATGGACACATCCTTCCACCTTTCTGGTGTACAGCTTGAGAGCTACCGCAGCTATGCAGGAGACGGTGTATTCCGGATGTCGGTAGGCTTGGAAGACCCCGAAGATTTAATACGAGATCTCTCGGTCGCTTTGTCTTAGATTTGCATAATATGGCAGAGCCTATGGCATAATCCTAATCTGAGCAATTAAGGAGCTACAGTCACTTTGAGCAAATTTTGACTGCCATAAAGTAGCCTGCGACTGCAGAACCAAGCCATCTTTCAAAATTCGGAGATGGTTGGCTTCGATTGTTGTCCCAGTACTGGTGATATCAGCGATAGCTTCCGCGGTTTCGTTTTTCACCACACCCTCAGTGGCACCTTGACTGTCGACCAGCTGATAATCCGCAACGCCTTGCGTCGTCATGAATTGACGCACCAACCGATGATATTTGGTTGCTATCCGCAGCCGAAACCCCTGCTGCAACCTAAAACGAGCGGCAACAGCGTCCAGATCGTGCAGACAGGTAACATCCCGCCAACACGCTGGTACGGCTATAATTAAATCTGCAAACCCAAAGCCCATTTCTGTTAAGGGTACCACTACATTTGCCCAATTAGCCAGTTTCTCATGTACCAAATCTGTACCCGTGACACCCATATCCAACCGACCTGCTGCCAGCTCTCTCGGAATTTCGCCAGCAGATAGCAGCACTAATTCGACTCCAGCTAAACCATCCACACGGCCCACATACTCCCGATCCGAGCCAGATTTAGATAAATAGACACCGCGCGAAGAAAACCACTCGAAAGTCTCTTCCATCAAACGACCTTTGGATGGCACGCCCAATTTTATCATTGCATGTCTTCCCCCAACAACTGAACGGTGAACTCGGGCCGGATGATCCCCCCTACTGCTGGGACAGCGCGACCCTGACCCAAAACTCGTGTGAGGGCATCATAGCGCCCTCCGGAAGCAACGGCTGGCCAGCCAACTTTGTTGGCATAAAATCCAAAAACAAAGCCATCATAATATTCCATGGCCGTCAGCCCATAGGCAGCTTCGAAACCAATCTGTGCCACATCAACATCAGCACCGCGCAAAGCAGCCAATCTTGCCAACATATGATCCACTGCGGATACAATCGCAGGCAACCGCAGGGCCAAAGATTGCAGGTCTGTTAACGCGTCTAAAAGGCTACCTTTAATTTTGAGTAAATCATTTAACGCGTCAATTTCAATTTGTGGGATTGGCTGTGCTGCAGCCTCATCAGCCAATTGAACCAAACGCTCTTCAACATCAAAAGAGTCCCGCAGTCCTATCTGCTGCCCACCTGCGCCCAAATCTTTCTCTAAAACAGGTTGAGAAAACCGTACTAGCAGAGCTTGGAACCTGGAGGGGCGCCAAATGTGACGTCGCAATGCGGCTTTGCGGGCATCTGAAGTCGTAAGACCATCAATTGCCGCCACTAACAGTCCAACATCTCCCGTCGAGGATATTAAGCCATACGGAGCTAAAATTTTTTGAAATAAAGCAAAAACTTCTGCTTCAATTACATCTGCTGGGCCACGGTCAAATACTTCATAGCCTACCTGCTCACTTTGGGCTGTACGCCTAGTATCGCCGTCTTGATAGCGAAACACTGGGCCATCGTAGGTATAGCGGGCAGGCTCTGCATTTTCGGCCATGTGCCGCTGCACCACAGGCACTGTGAAGTCAGGTCTGAGCATTTGTTCACCTTGGAGTGGGTCCAAGGTCACGTAGGCTCGCGCTCGAATATCTTCCCCATACAAGTCCAACAACACATTCGCAGGTTGTAGAATATCAGTCTCAACCCGAATAGCCCCAGCTGATTGGAACAACGCCGACAGCCGATTAATTTCTTCGCGTAATCGGCTCATTCTGTAAGGCCCTGCGCCGCCAACATATTAAGTACTTGTGCCACCAACTCTTGACGCGGCGCTTCTATTTGGCTTGGGCGGGCCTTCCACTCTTCCAGAGTTGCATCCTTGGCCAATTGAGCCCCAAGGATCAAATCTTTAATTTGTACAATCCCCGCTGTTTTCTCATCACCACCTTCAATAACCGCGATGGGACTTTTTCGGTTATCTGCATATTTCAGTTGATTACCAAAGTTTTTGGGATTTCCTAAATATACCTCCGCACGAATTCCAGCAGTGCGTAACTCAGAGGCCATAGCCTGGTAATCACTCATTCGATCACGGTCCATTACGGTTATCACGACAGGACCCAAGGGTGGCTTCTCAATACCCCCTTTCATCCGGAGCGCAGCAAGCAATCGATCTACACCAATAGATATGCCAGTGGCAGGCACTTCCTGTCCAGTGAACCGCTTCACAAGATCATCATAGCGTCCGCCACCTGCCACAGAGCCAAATTGTCTCGGCCTACCTTTTTCATCTTTGATTTCGAAGGTCAGTTCAGCCTCGTAAACCGGGCCCGTATAATAGCCTAAACCACGCACAACCGACGGATCTAAAACAATACGGTCAGTGCCGTAGCCTTGCGCAGTAACCAGATTAGATATGTGTTCTAACTCATCCACACCAGTTTCACCAATCACAGATCCTTTTACTAATGTACGTAGATTGCTCAACGTCTCAGACGGATTTGCCCCAAGCGCTCCGATGAAGCCTATAATAATTTCAGCTTGTGCCCCATCGAGACCAGCACCAGTTGTGTAATCACCACTTTCGTCTTTACGCCCAGTACCAAGAAGTTGGCGGACTCCCACCGACCCTAATCGGTCCAGCTTATCAATTGCCCGCAGGACAATGCCGCGTTCTTCAGTAAACCGCTCTGAATTCATCGGATCCAACAAACCGACAACTTCCATAACCCCATTCAGCACTTTGCGGTTGTTGACGCGGATAATATAATCTCCACGCAATATGCCTACACGCTCCAAGGTGTCCGCCAGCATTGTACAAATCTCAGCATCAGCAGCCATACTGGCGGAGCCAACCGTATCCGCATCACATTGATAAAACTGGCGGAACCGTCCAGGTCCTGGCTTTTCATTACGCCAAACCGGCCCCATCGCAAAGCGGCGGTATGGGCTTGGGAGGTCGTTGCGGTGCTGGGCGTAAACCCGCGCCAAAGGAGCAGTCAGGTCATAGCGAAGCGCCAGCCAATCCTCATCTTCCAACCATGCAAAAATACCCTCATTAGGACGGTCCACGTCCGGTAGGAATTTCCCCAAAACCTCAACTGTTTCTACAGCGCTACTTTCGAGCTGTTCAAAGCCGTAAAGGTGATAGACATCCGCAATCTGATGTAGCATTTTGGTGCGCTCAGACACATCAGTTCCAAAATAATCTTGGAAACCCTTAGGTGGCAGCGCTTTAGGCTTCGGTTCTTTTTTTTGTTTGGCCATTATAAACCTCATAATCGTTGGCCTGCATTTAGCCGACCCAGCGCCAAGCGGCAACATACGAGTTGACATAACATAACAGCAGCGTGTGCTTAGTTTGCACTTGATACATGCCGCGCTATCCAGCACATGTAAATCATGACACAAAAATTAGAAGAAAAAATCGCCCATCTGACCCGAACAGTGGAAGAGCTTTCCGATGTAATGGCCAAGCAAGACAGCGAGTTACGGGGTCTTGCCTTGATTGTTGATCATTTGGCCCAGCGCGCTGCAGTCCAACAGTCAGAGGCCAGCGGTGCCATTATTCTCGGCGATGAACGCCCACCTCACTACTAAAAAAGCGACTACCTTCAAGCTACTCTTGCCGCAAAATCTCAAAGGTCCTCCACCATCAAAACGCCCTCAAGACTTTTTAATGCACCTTTAATTTCTGGCGTAACAGGAAAATTTTGTCCCAACTCCATATCCACTTCGCCCGGTAGACTTTCATTGAGCAAGCAAAACGAAATTGGACCTTTAGCGCCGTTTTTTGTGGCCCGTATTGCTTCACGCAGAACCGTCGCCACAGAGTCGATGGCAGAGATATTATCCAAATAAACCCGCAATCCCGAAGCGCCCGCCTGGGCGACAGCACCATCCATAGGCTGTACTGAACGGCACAACAATTTGAGTTGCTCTGACTCTATGGTGGCCTCAACGCTCAATACAATCTTGGACCCTGCTTCAAGATGGATCCGAGAGGCCTCCAGTGTATCACTGAACATGGTGGCTTCATAGTTTCCAGTGGTATCGCTGAGTTGAACAAAAGCAAAACGGTTGCCGCGCGCAGATTTACGCTCCTGCCGACCAGCCACAATGCCTGCTAATTTGGCCACAAGCGGACCCTCTTTGGCTTTTTCAATAAGTTGATCCAGTGTGATAATACCCGAGCGTTTCAATGAAGGCATATAATCATCAAGGGGATGACCAGATAAATAAAATCCAATTGCCTTAAACTCTTCTGCCAATTGCTCCGCAGGCAGCCAATTGGGGGCCGGCGACAGCCTCGGTTCGGGCAGATCATCCCCGGCCTCGCCAAAAAGGCTTACCTGATTTGAGTTGCGCTGCTCATACACCGCGGCTGAGTAGCTAACCAAAGCGTCCAGGCTGTCAAACACCCGATTTCGGTTGCGATCTAATTGGTCAAAAGAACCAGACCGCGCCAACATTTCTAAAGGCCGCTTGCCAACACGCTTGAGATTCACCCGACGGGCCAAATCAAACAGCGTGGCAAAAGGTTTGTCGCCACGACCCTGAATGACCAATCCCATAGCGTCAACGCCAACATTTTTAAGTGCGCCCAAACCATAAACCAATGCCCCATCAACCACATCAAACCGCGCCTGGCTTCGGTTCACACAAGGGGGGGTATATGACAGGCCGAGCCCTTTACGCACTTCGTTAAAGTAAACAGCCAATTTATCTGTTAGATGCAAATCACAATTCATAACACCAGCCATAAATTCCACTGGATGATTGGCCTTTAGCCAAGCAGTTTGATAACTAACAACCGCATAGGCTGCGGCGTGGGATTTATTAAACCCATAGTTTGCAAATTTATCAAGCAAGTCCCACGTGGTTTTTGCCGTTTTTTCATCAACATCGTTAGCCAAAGAGCCCGTCAGAAATTTAGGTTTTTCCGCATCCATAGCTTCTTGAATTTTCTTACCCATCGCACGACGCAACAAATCAGCCCCACCAAGTGAGTATCCCGCCATTTGCCGGGCAATCTCCATAACCTGCTCTTGATAAACAATG
>MDSY01146410.1_pt1 | contig 14545 bp, 14 predicted proteins | sample 811131 | NCBI WGS metagenome assembly MDSY01 (sample SAMN05326643, study PRJNA326480) | marine metagenome | isolation source: seawater | place: Atlantic Ocean: South West | collected 2010 | reverse complement strand
TCTCACTTGATGAGATGGTTCGTGGACGCAAAGAGAAGCCAGTACGATGATTCGGAGTGATTTAGATGAGTGAAGAAGTCGAAACACAAGAAGAAGAATCTCAACCTGAAGAGATCAAACCAATCGCAGGTATCGGAACACTGGTATTCAGCAAATATGACGCTAGTGAAGTAGTATGCAGAGACCCAGGTCTTGCACCTTACATCAACCTATCAACCGTAGGAGTACCTCACACAGGTGGACGACACGCAAACGCATGGTTTGGAAAAGCACGCCTATCTATTGTGGAAAGATTCGTCAACAAGTTGATGCGAACTGGAAAGTACACTGGTAAGAAACAAGGTGCACTCAAGGCATTCGAAGCAGCTCTCGATTCAATTGCAGAGAGAAGTGGCAACAATCCACTTCAAGCATTCGTTGATGCTATTTGTCACGCTGCACCAATGGAAGAAATCACACGTATCAAATTCGGTGCTGTATCTCAACCAAAGGCAGTCGACAGTTCACCATCCCGCAGACTCGATGTTGCTCTTGCTAATTTAGCAAAGGGTGCACAACAGGGTACATCAAAATCAAAGCGTTCGCTAACACAGTGTATCATTAACGAGCTAACTAAGGCTAGCAAAGGTGATGTTACCTCTTTCGCTGTATCAAAGAAGGAAGAAGTTCAGCGTATTGCATCAAGTGCACGCTGATATTAGGCCCACAGAAACGGTGTTGTTAGCAACACCTGACCCCAACCGTCAATAGTGGTAGTCATTGCGAAGGGGCTATGAGCGAGTACAGCCCATCCACAAAAATCAACTGGCTGAACACAGTATTCCTATTGGCAACTCCAATTTTAGCTATCGCAGGAGTAATTTATCATTGGAACTATTTTGGAGCACCAGGCCTTGCTGAATTTGTGGTCTTCTTTTTCATGTACTTTGCGTGTGGCCTATCAATAACAGTTGGATACCATCGGTTATTTTCACACAGGTCACATGATGCGTCTTGGCCAATGGTTTTGTTTTATTCAATATTTGGCGCAGGTTCTTTCCAGAACTCCATAATCGAGTGGTGCTCCGACCACCGCAAGCACCACAAGGAGACAGACTCGGACGATGACCCTTATTCTGCTTCGAGAGGTTTTTGGTACTCTCACATGATTTGGGTTATGATAGAAGAAGAGAAATTTGCAAATGATTTTGCTAACGTCAAGGATTTACAAGCAAGTAAAATCATTCGTTGGCAGCACAGGAACATTTTCCTAATTGGAGCCTTGTCTGGCATAGCATTACCTATGGCAGTAGGTTACATGCTTGGAGGAATTGCTACAGCAATCGGTTGCTTAGTTTGGGGCGGATTGGTCAGACTAGTATTTGTCCACCATGGAACTTTCCTAATCAACAGTGCAGCACATATTTGGGGAGATCAGCCTTACTCTGAAGAGAACTCAAGTCGTGACTCATTTTGGTTAGCATTCCTAACATTCGGAGAAGGATACCACAATTTCCACCACACATTCCAAGCAGATTATAGAAACGGCCACAAGTGGTATCATGTAGATCCAAGCAAATGGTGGATCAAAGGATTCAATTTAGTCGGGTTAAACTCGAATCTAAAAAAGACTCCAAAGCATTCTATCGAGATTGCTAAGTTGGACATGAAATTCAAAAACAGTACTTCGAAATTAGCATCGAAGAACATTGACACTACAGATTATGAAAATAAAATTAAAACTTACAGGCATTCAATGAAATCTTGTTTGTATGAGATTCAAAAAGCCAAAAAGGAATTGAAGAAAACCTTGAGTAACCAGAAAAAAGTACTCCGGGATAAAATATCTGAAATGCAAGTTTCATACATTCAAATCAAAGAAGATTTGAAAATATTATTCAAGGAAATGAACGCACAGTATACAGCGATTTCTTGAGTTGGTTAATCAAGCCACGTACGACGATTGCCTCCGATTTTGGTAGTCGATTTGATAAACCCCTTCAAGGTGGCGAAGTTTGACGAGAGTCAGGTGATTCACCATGGGCCGTAAAGAAGACAACATCAAGAAAGCAACTGAAGTAATGCATATCCTACCTCAGATTCGTAACCTATGTATCGCGGCTCACATTGACCACGGTAAAACAACTCTTTCCGACAACCTAATTGCAGGTGCAGGAATGATGAGTGAAGAACTGGCAGGTAAGAGCCGTGTTCTTGATTTCGACGAACAAGAGAGTGCTCGAGGAATTACAATCAACGCTGCGTCTGCATCGATGGTACATGCAATAGAAGGAACTGATTACCTCATCAACCTAATCGACACTCCTGGTCACGTAGATTTTGGTGGAGACGTTACACGTGCTATGCGTGCTGTCGACGGATGTTTTATCCTGGCTTGTGCGGTTGAAGGACCAATGCCTCAGACTGAGACTGTTGTTCGTCAAGCATTGAAAGAGAAAGTCAAGCCAGTGTTGTTCATCAACAAGGTTGACCGTTTGATCAATGAACTGAAAGTTACTCCTGAAGACATGTTGAAGAGATTCGAAGAGACTATTGTTAAAGTAAACAAATTAATTCGCCAATTCGCTCCTGAAGAGATGAAGAAAGCATGGCAAGTTAGTGTAATGGATGGTACTGTAGCATTCGGTTCAGCTTATCACAACTGGGGTATTACAATTCCATACATGAAGAAATCGGGCGTATCTATGACTGAAATCTTCGAGTATTGTAATAACGAAGACCAGAAGACACTGGCTCAAAAAGCACCAGTTCACGAAGTCCTTTTGGACATGGCAGTAACAAAGTTGCCAGGTCCGGTTGAAGCTCAGCCTTACAGAATCCCTAACATCTGGAACGGCGACCTTGATTCTGAAATAGGTAAGGCTATGGTTAGCTGTGACCCTAATGCAGAACTTGCTATGATGATCACAAAGATATGGATGGATCCACATGCTGGAGAAGTGGCTGTTGGCCGCCTTTATTCAGGTTCTATCAACCAGGGTGAATCCGTATACGCCATTGGTGCTGCAAAATCTGAACGTGTTCAGCAAGTTAGCATGATGGTTGGAGGAGATCGAATCCCAGTCCCTAAGGTTGTAGCAGGTAACATTGCTGCAATCACCGGTATTCGCTCTGCAGCAGCAGGTGTAACGCTATCACGTGACAAAGATTTCACTCCGTTCGAAGCAATTCGACACTACTCAGACCCGGTTGTTACTGTAGCGGTTGAACCAAAGAGCATGAAAGACCTTCCAAAGTTCGTAGATGCTCTACGCTCACTTGCTAAATCTGATGCATCCCTTCAGGTTACAACCAATCAAGAAACTGGAGAAGCTCTTCTCGCAGGAATGGGAGAATTGCACCTAGAAATTACAGTTTACCGTCTAGAAGAAGAACAAAACATCAAGGTAAAAGTTAGCCCACCTATCGTTGTTTACAGAGAATCTGTAGAAGGAAACAACAGAGGACGCTCTTTCGAAGGTAAATCACCTAACCGACACAACAGATTCATGATTGAATGTGAGCCACTATCCCCAGAGGTAGTTGCAGCATTACGTGATGGACACTTCGGTAACGGCGCAGTTCGCTCAGGAGACGCTAAAGAAGTCGGAAACAAATTTGGCGAACTTGGAATGGACAAAGACAAGATGCGTAAGATTTACGCTATCAGTGGAACCAATGTTCTAGTCAATGACACAAAGGGTATTCAGGGACTACACGAGACACGTGAACTGATTATCGAATCCTTCAATGAAGTATGCAAGAAAGGCCCAGTAGCTGATGAACCGGTAATGGGCATGATGGTCCGACTAGTCGATGCAAAATTACACGAAGATGCAATTCATCGTGGACCTGCACAGACAATTCCTGCTGTCCGTAATGCAATCAAGGGATCAATGATTCGTGCTCGCACTGTTTTGATGGAACCTATGCAAAGGTCTCACGTCAGCGTTCCAAACGACTGGCTTGGGCAAGTTACTCGTGAAATCACAAACCGCCGTGGAATCATCGAAGACATGCCTTCTGAAGGAGAAGCAACGACCGTTATCGGGACACTACCTGTTGCAGAAACATTCGGATTCTCTAACGATATTCGTGCTGCATCTCAAGGCCGTGCTGTTTGGAACTCTGAAAACATCGGTTTCGAGATTCTACCTCCACAATTATTCGATAAGGTAGTTGGAGACATCCGTACTCGTAAGGGATTGAAACCAGATCCAAACCCTGAGTCCTATTACGCTGAATGATAGTTTAGCAGAAATTGATTCATCAGCATTATTGCCGATGGTCTGTTGGGTTAAGCATGGGCGAAGTGTTGGGAATCTTCATCTCAAACGGTGGAGTACCTAAGTTACCAATCGATAACACCCATATTGGAATAATGGGCCTTAATGGTGATTCGCAATCAGACAAGAAGTATCACGGTGGAAACCTTAGAGCAGTGTGTGTTCTCGAGAATGAATTACTAGTGAAATTACAAAAAGAAGGACACCCTATAATACCTGGAAAGACTGGTGAAAACCTATTGGTGGAAGGTTACAACCTAGAGATTGGCTCAACCTTTACAGTAGGTGAAGCAGAATTGGAAGTTGTTTCTGCAGCCACACCGTGTCACAAAATATCAGAATCTTTCAAACAAGGAAATTTCAGACGTATGTGCCACAAGTTAACTCCTGGTGAGACTCGTTGGTATTGTAAGGTACTCAAAGAGGGAAACGTCAGTATATCCTCTTGAGCTGGTAGTCTGTTAATTCACGTAGTGCAACCATTGCGGGGTTGTCTGGCAAGCGATCTAAACAATCATGTGCACTTCGATGGTAAAATTCTGCCCTCGAACGGGCATAATCAATCGAACCGAGTTCAGCAAGAGCAATGTGCGCCTTTGCAACTTGTTCAGAAGTAACATCATCACCCTTACCCAATACTGCAAGTAAATCATCTTTGGATGAAGAAGGAGGTTGGTTTAGAGCATGTATTACCATCAAAGTACGCTTACCTTGAGCAACGTCACTCCCACTTGGCTTACCAAGTGTATCTGAATCCGATAGAACATCGATCAAGTCATCCATTAATTGGAAACACAATCCTAAAGCAAGTCCCCAATCATGCATGCATTCGATAGTCTGCGTATCTGCTCCTGCAAGATGAGAACCAACTTCGGCACAGGTAAGGAACATTGCTGCGGTCTTACCATGAATCATTGTGATGTATTCTTCTTCGGTAACAAATTCTCGGTCTTCAAATTCAATATCCAATTGCTGTCCTTCGCTACATTTGCGGACCATACGTCCTATTCTCTTCACCAAGAAGGGCAATAATTCGGGCTCAATACCCTCAGCCACAGCCATCGCTTCAAACGCAATTGCTAACATTGCATCACCCGCATTGATTGCAGTTGGAAGATCATATTCGACATGTACTGCCGGTCGTCCTCTGCGAACATCATCGTCATCCATAATATCATCATGAACTAATGTGAAATTGTGAATAATTTCAATCGCAGCACCAACATCGAGTAAACCAGAGTGAGTATCCCCCACAGCCTTAGCGACAAGCCAAGGAAGAGTTGCCCTAAGACGCTTACCTCCACCCTCAATTAAGTGCATCATTGCCCCAGATAGCCTGTCCAGTGAAGAGTGTGTAAGGGCTCTCTCAATTCGCATCTCGACTAATTCCTTGACTTCAGCAATACTAGTCATTAGGTCAGCACCTATTGCATTAGGTAGCATATGGGAAACATCTCCCATATCATGAATCAAATCGTCGGATTTAGCACAACCAGGGCGCCACCAATCATCATCCATCAGTCTTGCCGCAATACACCTGAACCATGGGGCAATGACATTTTCAGAATCTTCTGCGATCAATAAATCCTCTAGTTCAGATTGACTAACCCATTTAATCTCACTAACTTCGTTTGGATTTGGATTGACATCGACATCGGCATGAATTACTAAGCAGTGGTCGACCTCTCTCTCTATCCAATCCTGGTCTTGGCGTGCTTGATATCGCATTTTGGTTACAAAATCAAATTTGTCTATAGGTACTTGAGAAGGAGGTATTCCCAATTCCTGTTCCAACTTCCTAACGGCTGCTCTCTTGACTCCAAGATTGTTCTTCAATTCCATTTCTTCATCACAGTGCAATGGATGAGAACAGCATGAATTAGCCCAAACATCTGGGAATGTAATTTTGTGAGATGCTCTTTTTTGCAGTAGTAGTCGACCAGATGAATCGAAAAGTAGTACACTAAAGGCTCTATGAATTGAACCAATTTTGTTATGGCTATCAAACTTAGAAATGGGACCAATTACTTCATCCAACTCACTGACTTGGATAACGGCTTCACTCATTAGAGACTCTTGTACTGAGTCACTACCCTGTAAGGCCACAGATGTATCCGCATGGACTTGGATAGTTGGAACATCCTCAATGGCATATCCCGACATAACTCTCTCCAAATAAGGGGTTTCGCGTCCACTACATCAAGAGTTCCCTGTAATAATCCGTGTTCCTATTACGGGACTACCTTCTATTGCAGCAAGAACTCTATCTGGATATTCGCCATTGATTATCATCACATCAACACCTTTTTCAGAAATCATAGCACCTCTAGCAGCCTTTAGACCAATGCCTCCTGTAACATCAATATCGGATGCGTGCTCACCGATGAATTCCATTTCAGGATGCCATAATTCAATCAAATCATCAGGTCCCGCTTGTGAAGGTGGAACCTTCAAGATTCCATCGACACCACCAATCGCAAATACTGCTCTTTCGACATTTGGTAATTCAGTAGCATAACGGAGCATTATATCGTCACCAGATAATATCCCAAACTCATTTTCGTCATCGTCCACAACATCACCATACAAAACTGTAACACCATCAAAAACTGGAAGTTCACCTTTGAAATTAGGTCCTGTACCTTTTGCCCATTGATGAGGGGGGAATGTTTTGGTTTTGACACCATAATTATTGAGAGATTTAATGACATGATTATTCAACTTCAGCATATCGGAACGCACTTCCCCAATAGCACTATCCTGTGACATACCAGCTATACGCCCTTCAGATAAACGAGATTCTTTCGCCTTCAAGTGACCAAATGAACCGGCCCCATGAACGATGATGAGTTGTTTAGAAGATTTAGAACAAACTTCTGCTAATGCATCTATTACAGTGGAATTAACAGTACAAAGTTGATCCTTGTGGGTGATTAAACCCCCGCCCCACTTGATGACTACTATTCCGCCCATGGTTATGCTAAACATTTCCTACTAATGTGTGCATTGGATTTACATGGGAGTTTGGACAGGACCGTAGCATGTCAGAGTCACCAAGTGTCGATGAGTTCATCCGCCACATGCAGGCAGAATTGGATGCCTGCGAGGATATTATTGACAAAGTTGAGCGCCAAAAAAGGCAATGGAAGATTGAATCTTCACTACTTTTGGCTATTGAATTCTCAGAACGGTTCAAAGAATTGTCAAAACTTGGTCAAAACCCGATTCAGATAGTACAAGCACTGGCCATGCCGGATGGAAAAGGAGCCGAAATTGCTAACCAAGTTATGGCTATAGCAAGTGGGATGTGTCCTTCTTGTGGAATTCCAATGGAATCCGATTTAGACTTCTGCTCAAGTTGTGGAAATTACGTGGAGTAATCATTCCTCTTCCCATATTGCAATCATATCCTGAATTCCTGGATCTTCTGCTTCAACATGGTATAGGTATTCTGCTGGCATTTCTTCACAAAGGAAAACAGTTGTACCCGCTCGCCAAATTGTAAATCCGTCAGCAATTGCTCTCGTAGTGTCTACTTCAAGAATAGCAGGACGGCTAATTCTAACGTGTCCTGCTTCCATAGCATTAGAAATGGTGCGAGATAGATGCACGTGCTTTCTGTCCCCTGTAGTAATTCCAAGTTCCATATGGGTTGCAACTGCTTCAGGCTCACAAGGCCAATACAGTGCTTCAGGGATTTCATCTGTAGGTAGATCTAGTTCCAATTCAATAGAGTGACCATAAGTAGCCCTAATCATTTCGCCTTCTACTTGGTAACGCCCTTTTACATCAGCGTTAGCAATTGCTTCGAAGTGCCAGCCACGTATCCAATGGAAGTGCTTGCGCTGTCCCTGAATAGATTCAGAGAGTTCTCGGGCGTTAACCCAACCGTTCAAATCCATCTCAACCCCGAATTTCTCTGGAGCGTGTCGCAACACCAAGGCCAGAATGCGACCTAGGCTGTTAGACTCTCTGTCAGACATAATGAATTTGCCCTCAGCATTGCATGTAGGGCAGTTTGTTCCGCTAAAATGACCGTGGGTCCTGCATTGTCGCAACATAAGTATCATGCCGCCGACAGTCGAGTTGTTGTTGAACCTTGTGGACCGAGAGTTAGTTGAACCTTGTAGTATTGGAGGTATCATGGTCGACGTTGCGGTCGTTGGTGCGGGACAAACAAAGTTCGGTAATCACAACCTTGGATTAAAGGGTATGTGGGCCGAATCGGCAGAGAATGCGTTCGCATCAATCGATGGTGATTTTGATCCATCCATGGTCGATGAAGCATTCATTGGTTCTATTGCATTTGGTGGTGGCCAAATTGGCAACACAGCCGCAATGTTAACAGAACATACGGGAATGGATAATATTCCAGTTAGACGAGTGGAAAATGCTTGCGCTTCATCAGGATTCGCGTTTAGAGATGCTTGGATGGCAATAAAAAGTGGCCAAGCTGATATTGTAGTCGCTGGAGGTATTGAAAAGATGAATGACCTTACTCCAGAAAGGAAACGCTTCTGGCTAGGAGTAAGTGGTGACACAGAGTGGGAAAGACTTGCAGGACTTACATTCCCTGGAACCTATGCGCTAATGGCAAGAAGGCACTTTCATGAATTTGGCAGTGTTCATGATGACTTGGTCAATATCTCTGTGAAGAACCACATGCATGGTTTAGATAATGAATTTGCACATATTCGCAAAGACGTATCTTTTGACAAAGCACAGAATGGTTTCATGGTCGCAGACCCACTGACATTGTATGACTGTTGTCCGACATCAGATGGTGCCTCCACTGTAATATTAGCGGCAGACCATGTTGCTAAATCTTTGACCGATGATCCAGTGTGGGTTCTTGGTTCTGGAGCAGGAAGTGACCATCTAGCACTACATGACAGGCCCTCAATCACTCAACTGATAGCAACCCAGCGTGCAGCAACAAGTGCTTATTCTCAGGCAGGAATAACTGCGAACGATATAGATTTAGCAGAAGTTCACGATTGTTTTACCATCGCAGAACTAATGGCCACAGAAGACCTAGGCTTTGCGTCCAGAGGTGAAGGTGGAATCTTTGCTAGAGAAGGAAGAGGAAGGCGAAATGAAGGCAATGTTACCATCAATCCAAGTGGTGGTCTCAAATCTAAAGGACACCCATTAGGAGCAACAGGAACTGGACAAGTTGTCGAAGTTTTCAAACAACTGCGTGGTGAAGTTGAAACTAGTCGCCAGGTAAGAGATGCATCATTAGCACTAACTCACAATGTTGGTGGTTCAGGCGCTACTTGTGCAGTACATGTATTTGGGAGGGAATTGAAATGAGTTCTCCTCAATGCATTAATTGGCATGGTCACTTAGCCTGCTTACAAGAATTAGGACTTGTGATTAAGAGCAGACACACAATTGGGAAAAAACATGTATTTGGACCAGACAGCGATTACACTACTCTAGCGATTAGTGGATTATCTCTACTATCTGAAGAGACTAGCATTACAAGCATTAGTATCGACTCAAGTATTGACGAGTTTACTTTGCAAGCATGTGGTTACATAATTAAAGAGTCAGCAGAATGGAATGTAAAATGTGATTTAGAATCGGCATGTATTTCCATATCAAAAAGTCAAGCACTGTCTTGGGAGATTGCAGGTGATGAAATGGATTTAGAATACTACAACCAAATTCAAGGTGCTTGGATTGCAGAACTTAGTGCTGTAAGCCAGGGGGCCTTTGTATCCGAGCAGTCATACAGAAGCGGAGCCGCTTCAAGAATGAATTTTAGCAGCCAACAATTAGGTGATATCAGAATCTGGCCACCAAGAGAAATGATTGGTGATCAGCGACCATACGAAGCCGAACCCTTGGCGCAAGGAGGTGTAATCGAATCTTGGACTAAACTTTCCGCAGGTGGAGCTCCTTCTGAATTTAGTCTTAGGGCACCATTACTGGGCGGCATCAGTACTGTGTTTGTTAGAATGGATGATGGACCATGTGGGGTTTTCTTGGTTGCTGACGATGATTCGGGAATTCCTAAAATTGGAAACCGTGTCAACTTCGCAGTACGACGTATTTACGCTCAAGATGGATTAGTCAGATACGGATTAAAGGCCCTACTTTCTTGATTGATTTAACACAGTCTTCAAAAGTCATCATCTATGTCCACCCGACATGGCAGAGTGGGGAATCCGCAAAGGAAGACGGGAAGCCGCAGAAAATCTTAGTGCTACTGAAGAGGGTGATTGTCCTCGATGTGGTGGTGAAAAGCAGCCATCTTCTATGGCAGGTTACCTCACTTGTTCAAGATGTCAATATGAGTGGAAAGACCCTGACCATGTCGCTAAAACAGCAGGTCCGCCTGAAACTTATCGTCGCGATGCTGAACTCATTGAAGAATTCAAAAAAGAGATGGAAGGTGGACACCTTTCAGAAGTATTAGGAATCAACAAAGGCCTATCTGGACAACAAGAAGCATCTTTACAACGCCTCGAAGACAAGTGGATGGGTGGAATGAGTGGGCACTTTAATGCAGCTGCAGAAGAAAGAAAGCCACTGATGATATCTTTCGATGATGAGGACAATCTTGTAGAAACTACGGTTGGAAGCATTACAATTGTCGCCAACGGATTTGATGGTGGTGAAGAGGTCAGATTGGAATATCCTGGATTAGGAACTGAATTTTATGCATATGACGAGGCTAGTGAAACTGGCTGGAGAAGAGGACGTGGCCCTGAAGATACTGCACGCTCAATAACAAATGTCATCAACAGGTTTTCTAAATTGGTTTATGCAAACCAAGATGGTGCAACAATATTACTTGAATTAAGGTCCGCAGAATTAAACCATGATTCATTGGTAATATTTGTCGATGACCCAGGAGGTACCGACATTGTTGCGGAGAAGGGAGGCGTTTCCATGGATCCCAGAGACATTACAATGCTAGAAGACTACAGAGTAGTCGTTCGCATTTGTTTGGCTGATGGGATTATTTCACCTTCAGAAGACCAAATGCTTTGGGCTATGAGACAACAATTGGGTATAGATGACCAACTGCATGTACAGATAGTTCAGCAGATATTTGGCGATCATGCATTGAAGGAATGCACCGGATGTGGCGAGATGGCTCAATTGTATGTTGACTATTCGGCATGGTACTGCCATTCATGCGAAAATTGGTGTTAGTACACCGTATTATAGAATTAAGATTGCACCTAGGCCTAATTGTGAGTTAAGGTATTATTCATAAGGTGAGAGCCAATCCCGTGGATAGGCGAGTATCATGGCCGGAGAAATACTTTACATTGGAATAGACCTTGGAACCTTTCGCTCAGTAATGGTGTCTAGTGACAGCCACGAAGAAGAGGAACTAACAGTTATTGGAACCCCAAAGGATCCTATCGCACGAAACTTCTTGAAAAGAGACGTACTATTTGGCGAAGAAGCACTAAAGAACAGACTAGCTCTGAATCTTTTCCGCCCTCTAGAACTTGGTGTAATTAAGGACACACCAGAAGACCGTGAATTTATTGCGCACTTCATTACTCACCTTATCGGATTGTCTGACCCTGAAGACTACGATAGAGTAGTCGCTGTTATTGGAGCACCTGCTGAAGCAAGCCACGTTGACAAGACTTCAATCTTTGACGCTGCTGCTGGCTCAGTTAACGCTGCAATGATTATCTCAGAACCTTTCGCTGTTGCTTACGCACTGGATATGATTGAACACACTCTAGTAATCGATATCGGAGCAGGTACAACTGACCTTTGCCGTGTATACGGTACAATACCTGGACCTGCTGACCAAATGCACACTGGATATGCTGGAGACTATGTTGACAACCAAATTATTGTTGAAGTACAGAAGAAGTACAACGGTGCACAAATCACCAAAGATATGGCTCGCCGCTGGAAGGAGAACTATTCTTTCGTATCTACATCGACTCCAGATGCACCAGTCATGGTGGATTTCTCTATTGAAGGAAAGGCTATGACTCTGGACATCACAGATTGTATCCAGAACGCATGTGAATCAATCGTTGACCCAATCGTCGAGAACGTAAAGGCACTCGTTGCAGAATCTAACCCAGAATTCCATGATGAATTCCGCAGGAACATGGTTCTTGCAGGCGGGGGATCTGGTATCGCAGGACTTGGTGCTCTCATCGAGCGCCGTCTATCCGATATGGGAGATGTCAATGTTCACGTAGTAGATGACCCAGTTCGCTTGGGCGCTATGGGCGGTCTAAGACTGGCCATGGAAGTTCCAGAAGAAATGTGGAAGAACTTGACTCTAGCAAGCCGTTGATTAGGATTTCATTCCTCTTCAATTACTGCACTGTTCACCAATGGTGAATCACAATGAGGACAAGTGTCCTTTGGTGAAAGTAAAACCGGATTAACTGCTAATACAGCAAGGCACGTAGGGCATGCTGCTAACATTTCATTACCTTGAAGTTGAATTCCTTCATCGTAAACTGAATGACCACTATATCCCATCTTGTAAACTGGGTGAAAGTGTATCCGGATAAAACGAACCGAAGAGAATATTGCCCATGCCAGTATTAGCATTGTGAAAAATGAAGCAGATTGGCCAGTGAAAATATACATCAGACCTTGGAATAACAAAAGCGAGAAGCATAGTGTAATCGCTCCCATGATCATTGGAGCAAACCAATATGCCCAAGATGCCTTTTGCCGATATGCCATCCAAACCACGAGAGTGAATATACCAGGAATAACTGCAACTACGAATAAACCTGAAAACAAATACGCAAGCATAGAGAAGACTAATGCATCGATTAAAAGAACGAATGATGTTCTCTTGTGCAGTGCATCTATTGGGTTGCCATGATTAGGCCGAGAGCCGGCTAGAATCATCTCATCTGCGTCCGACATGGCCAACCCGAAGGGTCATTTGTTGTTGAAACAACCGGCGAAGCCGTATTGAAGCAGTGGCTTGTGGCACAAACATGCGTGACACCGATGTTGAGGCTCGTGGTGACTCTCTGCGGGGTCGCAACATCCTGCTCGGAGTTACAGGCGGTATTGCAGCAGTAGATACTGTTCGCCTTGCAAGGGAATTACGTAGACACGGGGCTGAAGTTACAGTAATCATGACTCCTGCAGCTCAAGAAATCATCACCCCCTTAGCGGTAAGATGGGCATCTCAAGGTGAAGTAATCACTGATTGGGATGGAGATTTGTCAGGATTATCTGATTTTGATGCAGTTCTAGTTACACCAGCAACTCGTAATCTAATTGCTTCCTTTGTTCATGGTCTAATGAATGGTCCCCTATTGATGGCCCTTTCAGCAGCAAGAGGACGTGGATCTCCAATAATGATGGTCCCCTCAATGCACAATGACCTCGCCAGTGACCCAGTAACCGAAGATTTGGTTATGCAGTGTGCCAAATCTGGTGTTAAGATACTGTGGGGTGCGGAAGAAGAAGGCAAGAGGAAAAACCCTAATCATGAAGAAATCGTTGCTAGACTTGCTCACTTTGTCAATCAAAACTCTACTTCAGTAGTAGTTACTCTTGGGGCCACACGAAGCGCAATAGATGACGTGCGCTATGTACAAAACACATCTAGTGGTCGAACCGGCTACCTGATTGCTGACTATCTGTATCGTCTTGGAATGGATCTCACTTGCGTCAGTGGCGTAACTACCGTTGATTGTCCGGCTTGGCTACCGTTGGAAATCAATTGCCCAGACCCAAATGACATGTTAGCGGAATTAAAAGCACTAGCAAAGGATGACATCAACGTCTGGATTCATGCAGCGGCTGTTCTTGATTATGTTATTTCAGAACCGGTTGAAGGAAAAATCGCATCACTACAAGGTGAATTGGATATTCAGTTACAAGAGGGTACTAAGCACATAATGGAATTGAAAGACTTGTGTAAAGGCTCTACTCGAATTGGTTTCAAATTGGAAAGTGGAATCAAACAGAAGGATTTGGTTCACCGTGCAGTAGCACAAATTCAAACTTCAGGAATGAATGCAACAATTGCAAACCGAATAGAAGATTTAGGAAAGAAAGACAAGCCAAGAGGGTGGCTTGTTGACACCCATGGTGCGCACTTCATTCTAGATACAGAAAAGGAAATGTGCATCGCTATTCGTTCGGTCATTGAGAACAATAGGTGATCTTGTGCGCCGCTTTGCCATTGTCGGAACTAGAGCAATGGCCAAGGGTAAGTTACCACTTAGTGACATGGCAGGTGGAGCGGGGAGAATGGATGTTCTAGTTAGAGCACTAATGTCGTCAATACTCACAAGTCACGGAAT
>MDSY01069343.1_pt1 | contig 14545 bp, 11 predicted proteins | sample 811131 | NCBI WGS metagenome assembly MDSY01 (sample SAMN05326643, study PRJNA326480) | marine metagenome | isolation source: seawater | place: Atlantic Ocean: South West | collected 2010 | reverse complement strand
GGCGTAACACCACACATATCTCCGTAACTTCCGTCTTTAAATCTAAATCCACTGATAACTTCATCAAAGATCAACAACGAATTATTTTCATCACAAAGTTCGCGCAATTTTCGCAAGAATTGGTCTCTCTGAAGCAATATACCGTTGTTTGCAGGAAGGGGCTCTATGACCACTGCGGCTATATCTTTCCCATGTTCTTTGAATAAATACTCAATCGCTTCTTCATCATCGAGAGGTGCAAGCAATGTCATTGCAACAGTATCGTCTGGGATTCCAGGGCTACTCGCAATTCCAAAAGTCACTAATCCACTTCCAGATTTGACCATCAAGGAATCCACGTGGCCGTGGTAACATCCTTCGAATTTCACCAAAAAGTCACGACCGGTGTATCCTCGAGCCAACCGTATCGCACTCATCACAGCCTCTGTTCCCGATGATACAAATCTAACCTTATCCATATGCTTGAATCTCTTCTTTACTCTTTTTGCGAGTTCAATTTCACCTACGTGCGGTGCTCCGAAAGATGTACCTTTCTTCATTTTACTGTAAACTAAGTCAATTATTTTTGGATGAGAATGGCCGTGGACTAATGGACCCCAAGATTGAACGAAATCCACATACTTATTTCCATCAACATCTGTTACTATTGCACCGGATGCTTCTTCAAAATATATGGGATAGCCGTGAACAGATTTGAAGGCACGAACTGGCGAATTAACTCCGCCAACAAGATGGTCTAAGGCGTCAATATGCAACGAATTCGAAACACTTCTATCCATTACATCACCCTAACAAATTTTTAGCAAATACTTCTCTTGAGTGATAACTTACGATAATATCTGCTCCAGCTCGTCGAAAGGAGTTCAAGATTTCAACAATAGCATTACCTCTTGAATCTTCATTAAAAGAATTCATCAACATTGAATATTCACCACTTACGTTGTAAATAGCAACAGGCCTATGCACTCTATCTTTCACCTTCCTTACAACATCGAGGTATGCTATTGCAGGTTTAATCATTAGTATATCAGCACCTTCTTTTTGATCTTCTAGAGATTCCATTATTGCTTCTTCATATCCTGATCTAAAGTCCATTTGATGGCTATTTCTGTCACCAAAATCAGGAGAAGAATCAGCAGCATCTCTGAAAGGTCCGTAGAATGAAGAAGCATATTTTACAGAATATGACATTATTCCAGTACTGGTATAGCCATTTTCCTCAAGAGCATTTCTGATCGATTTTATTCTCCCATCCATCATATCCGAAGCAGATACGTAATCAGCGCCAGCTTTTGCATGCGAAATTGCAATTTTGCATAATTCCTCAATAGTCAAATCGTTGTCTATCCTGTGATTATGATCAATAATTCCGCAATGGCCGTGGTTTGTGGCTGTGCACAAACAAACATCTGTTAGAATAACAATTTCATCCCCAAATTCGTCTTTTAGTTTCCGAACAGCTTCTTGCAAGTGCATATCATCCATTGAGGCTATTGTTGCATTAGCGTCCTTATCATGAGAGTCAATAACAGCAAACAACATGTGCGATTTGATTCCAAGGTCCATATCAGAAGATATTGTCTTTATCAGAACATCAACAGACTGTCGACTTATTCCTGGCATGGTTTTGATTTCTTGATCGATATTTTCACCTTTGACGACAAAATGTGGTTGGACAAGGGATGACTTGATGCTGGAATCGAAAATTAGGTTTCTTCTCGATATTGTCCATCTATTTATCCTTGGTCGAACTTTCATCTTCAACACTCCTTCTTTGATTCCACCACATTTTCAAAAATTCGGAGGTTGGTCCTTGTAATGCTTCAACTTTAGAGCCAGCGAAAAATGGGGTTGATTCAACGGCTTCCTTGGTTGTTTGGCCCATACAAAGTATATTTCTAGGTATGGGTAAGCCGTTTTCTTCCCATGATTTTGCCGACGAGGGTGATGATAGTAGTAATACATCGCTACCACTGATATCACATTCATCAACAACCCTTGATTTATTTCGATATCCTGTCCAGATTGTAACATTGAATCCAACGTTTTTCAGACTGTTAACCAAGTTATCTTTCGAAACACTTGATCTTGGCAACAAAAACTCGGTAGACTTGTCAAATGTGGAATCTAGGAATTTGAACAACTCCTCTGAATTACGTGATTTAGCGCACAAAGAAACAGTGACTCCTTGTTTAAAGCAAGCCCTTGCTGTACCCTCTCCGATAGCAATCCATTGTAACCTGCTAATGTCTTTATTCTCTTTCGCAATCTCCACCGCACACCTAGCAGCGAACGGCGATGTTAGAACCAGAAACGGCCACTTATTTTTTGGGATTGACCTGTCAATAAATTCTGATGGCCAATTATTCGCCAAAGGCTCAAGATCTAAAACTGGCAAATTTACGACATTTATGCCGCTGAGAATCAGGTTTCTTGATAGTCTATCTGAATTTAACGTGGAGACTATTTTTGGACCAGATTCGCTACTTTCTATTTGCGCAATTCCCTTGTTTTCAATTACAACGTTGAAAGAACTAATTTCACCTTCAAACTCAATCAAGGGAAAACGCATCCCAACAGAGTAAACCTCTCTCCAATTTGAGGGTGCTATTGTGGCATTAATCTGAGAACCTGTTGCATTAATACCGCATGGAAATAGACAACCCCCTCCAAGCTGCTGAAGAATTAATCTTTCATTTTCTACGTTGACTCGAGTGTTTTTATGGTTCAATATTTCCCCAACTTCTCTAAATTTCTCTCTATTCTCGGTCTTGCAGTGCACGGCAATTGCTCCTTGTCCAGGAGCAGTAGGCCAGTCTTTCTCTTCAATGCGGTAAGCATTTAGATTTAGGAAATTGTCGTCTAACAAACCATCTTCGCTTAGTCTTTTTATTCCAATTTCAGCCAATATTATTGCGTCAAACCTTCCTTGTTTTAGTTTCGACAGCCTAGTTTCAATGTCCCCTCTTGCTGAGATTGGGATTACATCCGGTCTACGGCTTAAAACAAAGCTCTGTCTTCGACCAGAAACGCTACCTACCATTCCATTAATTGGTATTATCTCCAGTGCATCATCAACACTGGTTTCAGTGTTGGTTGATAGCAATTCTTTGAGTCTCAAACCTTTTGTTGAATCGTTGAATATCAGTAAATCGTTAGTGCATCCCCTCTCGAGGTAAGCGAGGTTACAAATCCCTTCTTGATAGGTCACAGGGACATCTTTTGCTGAGTGAACGGCAATATCGATATTATCGTTCTTTAATTCAGCATCAATCGAGTGTATAAATTGACCAACAGCTGATGACAAATCACCTCCAAGCGATCTGTCTCCGCCTGAAGATAGACTTACTATTTCAGTCCTCAAACCCCTAGACTTCAGTAAGTCACTAACTTTTCTTGCCTGCCATAGAGCAAGTTGGGATTTTCTAGTCCCAATTCTAATCTTATCCACTCAAAACTCTCCTACAGAGTAGAGTTGTGTATTTCGATTAGTTTCTGATTTACATTATCGGCGATGTGCTGTAATAAATTTGGACTAATTTGTCTTTTAGACGACTTTACCATATTTTCCAAAGTCGTTGTATCGAATGGTTTGCTCTGTTTACAAATCCATGTTGCGATTTCTCTTGAGAATGCTTCCATGTTTGGCTCTGAGTTTTCTCCTTCAATTGAGTTTTGCCAACCTTTGCTTAATTTCTCGAGTGTTGAATAAATCTCAGTGCGGAATTTAGCTTGGCTTCTATCGCTCAAAGCAGACGTAAATTTATCTTCTATTTTTTGGAGCAATTTCTCACTATCTTCTATGGTTTCGTTGTAATTCCATTCTTGGCCAAGCTTGTGCGACATCCTAATCCAGTGTTCCATTCCTAAGAACTCTCCAGATTCGACTGCTGAAATATCAACCGACGGTGGCCAAGAGAAGTCCATAACTGTGGCGTTTTCTGTGGATGGAAGGGGATTAGATTCGTTGAACGTTACTTCAGAACTTCTGATTGTGGAAATAATTAGTGATGGTTTGATCTGTTTCTCTAGATAATCATCTAGGGATATGACTTTTGCATATTTAGTTATCTCTGGATACCTTTGAGTGGCTTTTTCTGGGTTTCGACATGCGACTACTATCTTGCTCATTCCAGAGGAACCTAGGACTTCAACTGCTTTTGCTCCCATATCACCTGATCCAATTACCAGTGCCAGTTTGTCGCTATTTTGTTTGACCTCGCGTTCAAGCGATGCTTGCGCAAGAACCATCATAGATTCAGTTGTTTTGTTGAAACCTAAATTTTTCCTGACGATTCGGTTTGCAGATACTACATGGTCAAAGAATGATGAGTTGAATAGTGACAGTAATCCGTTCTTCTTGTGCCATGAAACAGATCCTCTGAATTGTGACATGACTTGCAATTCACCAAGTATGAATGAGTCTAATCCGCTGCATACTTCAACAAGTTTCCTCCATACTGGTAAGCCGCTATGATATTCAAACGGGGCGTCTTTCAATCCTGAGCAGTGTAAGATAGCTTGTTCAAGATTTTCGCATGATACTCCAAACCCTACGTAGAGGACTCTGTTACATGTCGAGAGTTCAAAGACCTCTGTATTGAGTTCTTTTTGCAGGGAGATAACGAAGTCCTTACGTTTATTCTTACACAATCCTTCTGTTGAAAGATACTTCACGTGTTCATAGTTATCGTTGTCTAGTTTCATTGAGACCATGCTTAGGCCTTCAATCATTTTCTCTGGATGAGATTTATTTCCTTCAATCTCATAACTTGAAAAATGGGTGATAAGTCTGGATATATCGATTTTAGGTGAGCCTAAATTATTCACCAATCTCCCCCCCTTCAAACACTCTCGGAGATTGGGGTTTATCAAACCAGTTTATTCATGGATGGAAAATCCCCAAAAGTGCAACTTTTAGTGATAAAAATCTAACGCAATCAACTGGTTTAGTAAAATCAAAATATTACATAATTAGCATAAATTCAATCAACCCTAAACATACATTGGCTTGGTTTTTTGAAGAATTTGTGCCTATATTTAGCTATCATCATATATCCTATATCTCTGATTGGAAGAGGTATCAACCATACAATTGGAAACCACATTGAATAATACCATCTCATGTATAATAGACATCTTATCCCTGCTGCTGATCTGATGTAGGATTTACCATCTTTTATCAGATATACCGAGTCTGCCTTCCGCTGGCGCTCCGGCATACATGCAATCATTTCTTGTGCTTCTGTTGAAGATATTGGTCTGTAGTAAATCCTCTTGTTTTTTGATAAACGTTTGTCAATGAAATTTGCTAATCGGTGACAAAGTCCACAGTCCCCATCAAGAAGCAAATAATCTCTATTTTTCATTGTAAAACCTCCTCAATAGGCCACGTGTTGACTTTCACACCATGGGAGGCATGAACAAATTCAGGTTTTAGAACATCAATACCTAGGTTGTAATGTGCAGTCAAAGTATTGCATGTTATATCTACTTCTGCGTCTTCAAAAACCCAAGGTTCGTGAAGTGTAAATGCCCTGTGAACCTTTCCTTTGTGATAAGTGTATAGAGAATACCTCTCAAACAGGAAGTATTCGAGACTATCCAGTTCTGCTTGGCGTTTTCCCCCAAGTAATTTGCAATAACCTTCTAACCTAACACCGTTACTTTTTCTTTCAGATCTCCAATCATAACCTTGAGTATTGGATTTTAGTTCACATTTGGCATATTGATATGGCAGACCGTAAGATCTGTTTGCATGCCAGCAAGTAATCCGACTTTGAGCGTCTAATGTTAGAAATAATACACCAGGGATGCCATCTTTTTTGACGTATGTTCTGACATTAAATTCAGGAAATGTAGAGATTCCAGGAACAGCAGGAAGTAGTCTTGGTCTAACATTTCGCATAACGAACGGAATCGTTCCAACGTATGCCTTACCTTCGAATAGATCGATTTCAAGACCTTTTGGAACATGTTTTGAAATTAATTCTATATCTACTTCCCAATGCATAAATGTAAGATTTCTCCACTCCTGAACAAGTGCATGAGGTCTTGTTGGCAATGTGAATGGGACATGATTCCTTGTGATTTTTTTCCCCATCTTAAACACTCATAGAAGTCCTATATTGAAAGCGTGAATTATTCCATTTGCCAATGTCCATGCTGATATGGGAATTAATGCCCAACCTAGGGCTTGAGAAAATGGCCCCGACCCGAAGGAACCAAATGCTTGTGAAATAGGGCCTCCCCAAGAAGATATGAATCTAATAATTAACGTGAATATACCGGCTGTAATAAAATAAGCAAGCAGCATTAAAGGGCCAAAAATTATGTTAAAGCCTCCTGTCATTAGCATAGCAGCAACACCTTGTGCTAGTATTGCAGGGTATGCAAGCCAGATGAACCAACCCATCCAAAATCCGATGAGCAAATCTCTTTCCGTGTCTTCAACATCTTTCCAGTTGTTAAAACCAGTAGAGTATAACCTATGCAGCACCTTAGCTGTGAATCTAACTTCTCCAGGTGTACCGACAATTGCAGCCCTAATTGCTGCGCTGACGAACCATACTAACAAGCCAATATCTAGCCAAGACCTTAGATCGTTATCACTTGGTATGAAGGCAGCAATCATCGGTAGAATGTTGACAGAGAGGAAACTAATGCCACCGGCTAAGATTATGCTACCCCACGAAGATCCCGGCAATAACGGTTCATCAGGAGCCTCGTATTTTTTGCGTGGTAGTGCAACAAATAGCATTGCAAGACCTGGCCCCCAAAGAAGGCTAAATACTGAGGTTGGAGATTGCAATCCTCCCGTCCCTATACCATCAACAGCATCGATAATGTCCTCTGAACTTGCTGTCGCAGCAGAAGTAAAGGTAACATGCCCAGCAGAATCGATAACGACAATTGAATCTGAAACACCCATTGGCATTCTCTTTGCAAATCTACTCTCTCCGTCATCGATAAGAATTGGCCAACTTGCATTGGTTATTTCTGCAATGGTGTCCAAATCATCCATTCTGACATTTTCTCCGGTAACTACCTGCACAGCGCTAACTCTATCTCCTAATCTATCAACAGCATTTTCAATTTGTTTTGTTTGATCCACTGCATTGATAGAGGCAGGTAGCGTTATGCCTACAATTACAGCTTCTTTACCATCCAATAATTCATCAAGAGAAACAGACCCATTACCATTTTGATGAAGAATGAATGAAGGGGATCTTGTATCTGACGCGACAATTTCTTTCCCTCCTAAATCTGGTATGCTGCTAGCTAAAGGTATCATTAGGATGGCCATGATTACTAAGGCCCCCATCAGAGGGAGAGGTAAGAGAATACCTTGACGTATTTGTGATCCCAAATAAGCGATGATTGCAATAAAACCAGATATCGACAACCAAAGGAATGCACTAGCCATCGGAGTATCTTCGGATTCAACATTAAATCTGATAATGCCTTCATGGTCACAATTTTTACCAGCGATTGAGTTAACGATCGTATCTACTGTTTTCAGACAAACAATCAACACATTGTCACCTGCTGGTAATTTGTTTTTTCCTGTGAAGACCTTTGATGGTCGCCCCATGTCATCTGTACGTTCGACATATTCGCTGGTAGCTGTGAATCCTTCTGGTCGCATGTCTTCATCGTAAACTCGTTTTTCATCAGGCTCAACTGGTCCATATATGTTCATTGATGTGAAATCTTGGTCCAGATCGTTGAAGCCCCACGGTAGAGTCGCAGTAAGTTGAATATGGGCAATGCGTGAATCATCTACTGTTACTTCAACTTCAGGTGAAAACAAATTTCCTCGTATTTCTATACCACCTGCAAAGACACCATCTCCTCCCCATTCCAGATTGATATTAGCAGGACAGGTTGTTGATGCTGTCATTGAATATGTGACTATGTCACCAGGTCTTGCCGTAATGTTTGCGATTTCGATCTGAGTGCTCATATTGTGTGCTTCAGCTGCTGATTCGTAGACATTTTTTGTTACAGAACCAAAATAGGAAAAATCCCCAATCTGTAATTGAGTATCAATCGTCACGGGGTTACTGGTTCTACACTGAAGCAAGGGAAGACCGGTTCCAGCTTGAACATATGCAGCGACGTAAGTGCTGATATTGAATGTCCCATTAAAACCCATTTCTAAGGGCGGCATTGAAAGTGGGCCAATAGAAGCACTTTGACCTGTCCTAATAAGCACGTTACCCATAGATGCCGCTTCTCTATCTCGTGTTAGGTTGACACTCTCTTCCACTCCCGATAGATAGATTCTGTGGAGATTGTTTACATTCCATTCTACGAATCCCGGTTCATACAAATCATCCTCTGCGTCTGCGTTTTTGACAATAGGACTTACTAACGTTAAACACATGCACAGAAGGGCAAATAATGCAATGCTCCTTCTCTGCATGTCCTAGCCCATGCATTACGGGTAGAAGAACCCACATCATAGATGTGGGAAATCTAAGTAGTACCACATGAGCATTATTCCAAATGTTATGGCTGCGGCATTGACAGTACCTTTTGTCATAAATCCTCGATTTTCCAAAATAGCGCCAAGATAGCTATCCATTTGACAACCTAACCAACCAATAACAGCTACTGCAATTGCGAGTTTGGCATCTTGTTCCATCAAAAACGCAAGTATGGCAATGATTGTTGAACCAGCGGCTGCTGCTAACTGACCATTAGGTGAAAAACCTCCATTTAATCCAGGTTCACATTTTTTGAAATTGGTGATCATTCTTACTCTATTGTCAAGGCAGCCTATCTCCGAAGCAAAAGTATCAGATGCTGCAACTGCAACCGCTGCAGAGAAAATCCATATTCCATTGTCATGATCGGATAAAACCCATGCTACAATTGCCACTATACCTGGAAGCCCACCATTGGCAATAACATTCCCCCAACTCCTATGTCCATCATCTGATTCTGAAAGCCCCAGAGTTAATTTTTGTTCTAACCTCCATTTTGTGGCTTTGTGAGAACTTCCCAAGAAACCGAGTAGAATGATTAGCCAAGTCCAATGTCCTAAGCCGCCTACTACCAAACCAAGTCCGGCAGCGGCGTAAACTCCCAGTCTGTCCAAAACTTTGAAGCGTTCAGATATTACTATCAGAATCCCGACAATTGTGAAGGTTACCAGTAGGTTACCCTCTTGCAAACCAGGCTGCATGACGTCAACCATAACTCGGCCCCTTCCATTGCGAGGAGAATCACCGTCTATACCTTGCCCCTCATTTTGATTCGTAAATTATGATTACGGGAGGTGAAATCTGTCACGGTAAATGCATAACTGAGGCTAGTATTTCCTTTCCTATGTAGAAAAGGACTCCTATCATAACTAAAGTCCATGCCAAATTTGCAATAACCATGACTGCAAGAGGAGTGCCAGCAAACACATTGGATACAAGAACGCTAGAACCATTCCACAGCGAATGCCCTGCAATTGCTAAGGAAATCCCAACGACTGGGCTTACAGGAAGTTTCCAAGTTTCTTCTTGAGGCTTGTATAGCCAATTTCTTACCTTGGTGCCAAAGGTAGATGTAGATTGATTAGTATTCTTTACTGCCCCACTACCACTGTCGAAAACCACCCAGTTTGCTTTTTGTTGATTTTGGTGTGGAGAAATTCCTCTCTTGATACAGATATACCAACCGATTGATACCCCTGATAACCCTGTCCAGAAAGCATGACCAGGTATTGATCCAATTCCTCTGACTATTGCTGTTAAGGAAAATCCAACCGGACCTCCTGCAAGTGAGATAAGTATGTATTGCAGATTTTCTAGCAAGGCAAAACCCAATCCAACTGAAAAACCAATCTGGAAACCCCTTTTTGGAGAATCGATGAGTTTGTACAATCCAAGAACGAATGCCGCCTTGCATAATTCCTCGCCTACCGGTGCACTAATAGTCAACAGCAAAAATTCACCAACCTTGCTGGAGATCTCTATTCCCGCTGCTGCTAGTAATAGGGGAAAAATAAGTGAATTTATCGTTATGGCTGGAATTGTTGATAACATGCCTGATACTAACATTTTTTCTCCATCAGACTTTGTAGTAATTATTTGAAAGTGCTTTGTCGAGAATCCCCACCATGCGTGAACGGGTAACGAAAAAGCGAACAGCCAAGCAGGTATTCCAACCAATACAGCAATTAAAAACCACACAGGATTATCTGAAAAAAACACAGGAAGCATTCCTAAGAAAGCGATAACTATTGTTAGGGAAAATAGAATCCAAAGAGTTGAAGTCTTCGGAAATTCTAGTGGAGGTGAATCTCTAATCAGGTGGTGGGAAAAAGTTGTAGGGACTGGTGTAAATAAAATTCTCGATTTTGGTAAATAGTGCTGATTTTTACCATACTGGTCTGCTGATGCTAGCATAATGTGAGTTAGCTTAGGCCTTCTCGAGTAAACAAATATGAGAACTAAAGGTAAGGAACAGATTAATGAAAAAATCGCGAGTTCAGAATCCCCCAAAAATAATCCGTATAGAGCTGCGACTGACAGGTTAGCGATTATGTAAATTAAAACTACAACACCTAACATCTTCCAAATTGTATTCCATGGTGATGATTGGCTTGCAAATGTAAGATTACTTGGGGGTGGTTTAAGAGGTTCTACTAATGCTTCCATGTGTTGGTCCTCTCAGTAATTCTTGATGTCCCCGCTCAGTTCGCCCATCAATCGTCACTGAAACAGCAGTCCGCTCAAGTGCGTTCATCATCGCAGGGGTTGATGCTAGTATGCGACTAAAATTAATCATCCGGTTGAAAAACATCAGTATATTAGTTGATATTCTAGAGGGAAGAATATGGCAATAATGGATTGGCTCTTCGCACCTCGCATTGATCACCGAGGGTGGTCGACTCCCAGCGAAGCCTCAAGAATCTTTTTACTAATTACTCTTGTAATCGTAGGCTGGTGGTCCTGGCAGTTCTCAGACGGTAGCATAGTTATGTGGGTAGCAATTACGCTTCTTTTGTCAACTCCAATTTTATCCATCGGCTGGTTCTTATTATCCATCGTCGCTAAAAATCGAAATTCTAGATTGCTGACGCCAAAAGTTGAGAATGCACTGGAAGCTAAGGGTAGACTTCCAAATCATCTCAAGAATCCATAAGTCCAATCGTGCGGCGGCGCAAATGTCTCCTTTATAGATCTTGGACTTACCCACCTGAGAAGGTTAAGAGGTGAACCTGCCTTGTCATTTGTCCCACTTCCTCGCGCACCTCCGAATGGTTGTTGCCCTACAACAGCACCTGTTGGCTTATCATTGATGTAGAAGTTTCCTGCACTATACCTGAGGGCTGCCATTGCTTTCTCAATATGCTCTCTGTTTGTGGCAAATATGGAGCCAGTTAGCGCATATTCTGAAGTTGTATCACAAACTTCTAGAATTCTGTCGAAGTCAGAATCTGGATAGATATGTATGGACAGAAGTGGACCGAAGATTTCTTGCTCCATCGATTCATATCGTGAATCTTTGCAAATAATTGTTGTTGGTTCTATGAAGTAACCTTTTGATTCATCATAGTTTCCACCAGTGACGATATCGCAGCCCGGGTCTTCGACTGCTCTTTCAATGTAACCAACTATGTTGTCATATGATTTTTTATCGATAACTGCACCCATAAAGTTGGAGAAATCTCTTGGGTCTCCCATAGTTATACTAGATACCTCTTTGCAGTAATCTTGTCCAATTTCTTCCCAAACGCTCTCAGGAATGTATGCTCGACTTGCAGCACTGCATTTCTGGCCTTGGAATTCAAATGCACCTCGCAAAAGTGCCACCAAAAGAGCCCTTTTGTCACAGTCTGGATGTGCTAAAATGAAGTCTTTTCCACCGGTTTCTCCAACAATTCTTGGGTATGATTTCATGTTCTCTAAATTGTTTGCAATGTCTTTCCACATTTTTCTAAATACAGATGTAGATCCAGTAAAGTGTACCCCTGCTAATTCTGGGTGTGATAAGCAAATATCTCCAACCAAACTTGCCTTACCCGGTATGAAATTTATTACACCATCAGGTAGTCCTGCATCCATCATTAATTTCATCAATTTATAATTCGAAACATAAGAATTCCTTGATGGTTTCCAGACACCTGTGTTGCCCATTATTGCTGCACTTGATGGTAGGTTCGCAGCTATGCTACTGAAGTTGAATGGAGTTACGCTGAAAACAAAGCCCTCTAGAGGGCGAATTTCACTCGAATTCCACATACTAGATGGGGAAACAGGAGGTTGCAAATCTTCGTAAATTTGGCGACAATAATCAGCATTAAATCTCCAAAAATCAATTAATTCACATGCAGAATCTATCTCTGCTTGGTGACATGTTTTTGACTGGTTGAGCATTGTTGATGCATTTATTTCATACCGTCTTGGACCTGCAAGTAGTTCACTGGCTTTCAAGAAAATAGCACATCGAGCCTCCCATGGCATAGTCGACCACATTTTATGTGAATCGAGAGCCGCTTTGATAGCGTTATTTACTTCATTTTCCCCTGCCATGTGAACGCGTGCTATGACATGACTGTGATTGTGGGGCATGACCTGTTCAACAATGTCACCAGTAAAGACCTCCTTGCCGTTAATTATGCACGGGATTTCGAGGATTTCTTTTTCTTGCCTATCTAATTCTTCAATTAATAGTTCACGTTCCTTGCTACCTGGTAAGTAACCTAGTACTGGTTCGTTGAAAGGTTTCGGAGGTCGCACAACATTGTTCACCATACACATCCGAGGAGGTTGGGCTCAAAATAATAATCGTCAATATAGGTGAGATAATTTAGCCCTGACCTTCGCCAACTTTGGTGCAACAACCATCTGACAATATCCGTTTCCTGGATTGAGATTAAAATAATCATGATGGTATTTTTCTGCTTCATGGTAGTTGGTTAACTCGGTTATCTCGGTCACAATTTCGTCTGAGTAGTATTCTTGAAATTTTTTCTTTGAATTAATAGCAAGGTTCTTCTGTTCGTCGTCGAGGTAATATATTACCGAGCGATATTGAGTTCCAATGTCGTTGCCTTGTCTGTTCAGTTGGGTTGGGTCATGAACTGTAAAGAAGACATCCAGAATGGTTTCATATGAAATTACGTCTTCATCAAACAGTATCTCCACAACCTCAGCGTGACCTGTAATTCCGCTGCAAACAGAGTTGTAATTTGGGTTTTGATCATGACCTCCTGCATACCCTGGTAATGCAGATTTAATTCCTCTCATGTTTTTGTAAGCAGCTTCAACACACCAGAAGCACCCTCCACCAATTACAGCACGACTCATAATTTCCCCGCGTATCTTACAGTTTATTGACTTCTGTAAAGAATAAAAAAACAAAATCGTAGACTTGGAACTTCGATATATCAAAATCACACTTACAGTGAATACATTTGTTGTCCAATCACCTGCCCATGCTAAATACGCATGATAATCGGTTGACGTAGTGGGGTTGTCTCAATGAAGGTGAAGTTTTCAGATTTGGGACTAAGCTCACAAGTTTGCCATGAGTTGAGGAGAGCGGGTTTTCTGGAACCATTTGAGGTTCAGCGAGAAACTATACCTGACATGATTCTTGGAAGGGATGTTTGTGTCAGAGCGCCGACTGGAAGCGGTAAAACACTCGCATTTGGAATTCCAATGCTGGAAAATATTGGTCGTGGTGAGCCAAACCTTCCCAAAGGATTGATACTTACTCCAACTAGAGAACTAGCTGAACAAATTCATGGCGTTATGGATCCTATAGCTTGGGGCTTGGACCTTAGAATAATGGCTATCTATGGTGGAGTCTCATATTCCAAGCAAATAAGGCGATTGAACCGAGGAGTTGACATTGTTGTCGCATGCCCAGGTAGATTACTAGATCTAATTGAAAGAGGAGAAATTTTCCTTGATGAGGTCGACATAATAGTCCTTGACGAAGCAGATAGGATGGCAGATATGGGATTCACAGAACCAGTTTGTGAAATATTGGAAAAGTGTTCACCAAAACGACAAACTGTGATGTTCAGCGCTACTTTGGACGATGAAGTAAGCCACATAAGGGAAAAGTATCAAAAAAATCCACAAATTATCGAAATTGGGCCAGAGGAGGTATCAGTTACAGAAATGAATCATTACTTTTGGCTAATGCCAAATTCAATGAAAAGCAGAATTTCAGCCGAAGCGGTAAGAAAATCTGGCAGAGGTTTCATTTTTTGTAGAACAAGAGCAGGTGTTGAAAGGGTTGCTGAAGAACTTGAAAATGAGGGACTCAGAGTCACAAGCATACACGGTGGAATGCCTCAAAAGAAGAGAACTAATGCAGTAGAAGATTTTACCGAAGAAAGGACTCATGCAATAGTTGCGACAGATGTTGCAGCTAGAGGTTTAGATATCAAAGGTGTACATTGCGTTATTCACTACGACCCTCCAGAAAACGGGAAAGCATTCAAACATCGTTCTGGAAGAACTGCTAGAGCTGGTGATTCTGGAAATGTATTCAGTTTGGTTCAAAACCCGCAAAAAAGTAAATGGTC
>MDSY01099706.1_pt1 | contig 14549 bp, 6 predicted proteins | sample 811131 | NCBI WGS metagenome assembly MDSY01 (sample SAMN05326643, study PRJNA326480) | marine metagenome | isolation source: seawater | place: Atlantic Ocean: South West | collected 2010 | reverse complement strand
AATATAAAAAATTTGATTTTAATTTAATTTAATAAAATAATGAATAATTTAGATACAATACGTTATTTAAATAAACTATATAAATCAAATTTTAAGAAAAATAATAATTGTACAAAAGAAGTAATTGTTTCATTATCTGAAAAAAATTTTTTAAAAAATTTAGTTAAAAATAATACAGAAAAATATATTTTTCTACAAAAACATTCTGGTCCTTACTGTAGAAAACTAGAAAAAGAAGTTTCTTTGTCTAAGGATGAAATTTCATCAATTTATAAAAAAAATGTAAAGAAAGGAATTAGAAAAATAGATATTGATACATTTAGTAGTGTGTATTTTACTTGGATAAAGTACAATAATTTAACAGATGAAATGCATCAAAAATTTAATCGTGCTGTATTAATACCTATACATAAGAAAGATGATATAGATAATCCTAAAAATTATAGATATCTTTATAATTTTTCAAATATAATTAAATTATTAGATAAAATCTGGGCAAATAATATCTGTCAAGAATTAACAGGAAAATTAGATGGGGATAAATATTTATCATATCATATTAGAGGCGAGTTTAATGAAAATATGAAAACAAAAGCTAGTAAATTTACTAATTCACTTGATAATAAAATTATGTTAGATTTTGAAAAAGCATTTGATAACGTATCATTTTTCAGTATAAAACATTTACTGAAAGATTTTTTAATTAGAAAATTAGGTATTGATAAAGGTATAAAATATTTTAAACAATATTTTAATATTATTACTAATTCAAGTATATATTTTAATAAAATTAAAATTAAAAGAAATAAAGGAATACCTACTGGACTGCCATCTTCTAATTTAATTTTTACAGCAATTATTAATCAAATATTTTATGTTTATACTAAATATTTTCCAGATTTTTTAAAATATTTTAACTATAATGTGTATGTAGATGATATAGCGATAGATATTTTAAATAATAAAATTAATATTAAAAAATATTTAGATCCATTACTGTCAATTTTCAAATACTATAAATTCAAGTGTAATTTTAATAAATGTTTAATTTCTAAAAATATTAGCTTTAATTATCCTAAATTTAATAAAATTACAACAAATACTAAATATTTAGGTATTTATTTTTCTCGTGATATATCAGAATATTTTAAATTAATTATAGATGAGTTTAATAAAAAAAATAATTTAGAATGTAAAAATGTTTATGAAATGATGAAAAAAAAAAGAAAATCATCTATTGGATTCCTTTTATTTAAATTAGAACCATTTAAATTGAGCAAAATATAAAAAATTGATTAATACATCTTATAGTTATTATAATGCAATGTTTTTCTATGAATCTGATGATATAGATATAAAAACTAATTATTATATTTCGAGGCTAAAAAAAAGAAGTAACAAAATTAGTAATTCATCCGATTCAAATACAACAATTATTAACACAACAAATAAAAAAAAAGTTAATAAAAATAATAGTAAAAACAAAAGTAAAAACAAAGGTAAAAACAAAGTGAAAATAAAAAAATATTGAAACTTTATTTATTTTAAAGTATTAATGAAAACACTTAAAACTATTTCAGATATATCTAAATTACTAAATAATGTAAATGAAGATTGGACTAATCTGATAAACAACATTAATAACGAATATAAGAAAAATATTAAAATAGAAAGAAATATTTTATTAAAACAATTAGCTGAAGATCACGGATTAGACTATGAAAAACTTTTAGAACAATATGTTTATAAAAAATCATCTAATCAAATTATTTTGAAAATGAAAAATCATGGTGGTAGCGATTGTTTTTATGAAAATAAGAATGATTCAGATGTATACGATGTAGATGGTAATATAATTGGTATATTTCAAGATAAAAAAATTACTCTTCATAATTCACATTAAATCTATTCATTAAGTAAAACAGATGAAAGAAATTTATAAATAATTAATTTATTATTCTTAGTTGTATCTATTGGTAATTCTAATATTTTATTTCTATCAATTATATAATTAAATAGTTTAAAAGTTTTAGTATAACCACCTATTAAAATCTTTTCTTTTTGATTTAAAAAATAAACTTGAGGAAACGTTGATATTCTTGTTGTTTTATACTTTTTTTTATTATTTTCTGAAATCTTTTCTTCTATAAATTTAAATTTAAATTTATTTAATAACTTAATTAGATTTTTACAGTAAGAACATTTTTTTATAGTTATTACATATAAATTTTCCATATATTAAAAACTATAAATAAATATATTTATTTATAAAGATTAATTTATAAGAATATAATAATGTCAACTTCTGGAGGTTTATTACAATTGATTGTTAAAACAGAAATGGATAATAAATTAACAGGAAATCCTGAAATATTTCCTTTTTTAAAAACTTATAAAAAACACCATCATTTTTCAATTGATAATAATATAAAATATATTGGAAATTTAAAAATGGATAATAAATTTAGTATTAATATATCAAACTCGGGAGATTTATTAGGTAATTTAAATTTTATATTAAAAATACCTAAAAAATTCGATAAAGTAACTACGAGTAGTATTAATAGTTTAAAAAAAACAAATGAATATATTTTTATCGAAATGAATAATACAACGTATTATCTTGATTTTTTTAATAATGAAAAAAAAATAATATTAAAACCAACAAATTATCTAGACAATGTAACATACATTGAAAAAGACTTTTATTTAGAAACTCATTTTAATAGTGTTATTTTAAACTTATTGAAATCATATGATATAAAAATTCTATATAATGAAAATTTTTTATTGAATGAATTAAATAAATTTAATAATCTTCAAGAAAAATATCTTTTAAATAAAAACTTTGTTTATGATAATAATATTATTTCAAATGAACATTATATTCTAAATAATTATTTTCAAACTGTAGAAGAATACTTTACGAAAAAATATAATTTTTTTAATAATTTACATTTTAATACTAGTTTTTTTGAAATAAATAAAAACTTTGTTTATGAAAATGATAATTCCTTAATAATTGCAGACGAACTGGTCAATCTAATAGTATCAATTATGAATTTAACTAATATAAATAATCAAAGATTTATTTTAGATTTCGGTTATTTATTTAATACAGATAATAATGAGTATATATATACATCTAATAATATAATTTCAAACATAGAAATTAATAATAATTTTGAAATAAACTATAAAAATTTAATTGGTAATACATCAGATAGTTTATTTGATAGTATAATAATAGAAGCTAAAAAAAATTATACCAGTGTATATAAAAACATTAGTTTTACTTATAATAAAGATTTTAATATTGAAAAAGACAATTTACTCAATCAGTTGATGAATTATAGATTAAATATGAATGATTATATTGTCTCGCTCAATAATATATTATTAAATGAGATTAACTTAGAAATTCCGCTTAAAATAAATTTTAATAATAGATTAAAAAATTTAGAATTAACTCAAAAAGTTAATTTAGTTTATAAATTTTTACTTAATTTAGATATTACATTGAATAATATAAGAAATATAATTGATGATGAAACACCAGTCATATTATTAAAAAGAATATTTTATTCATATATTTTTATTAGAGATTTTTTTGTTGAAGATGTTTCTTTAATGATGGATAGAAAAATTATGAATTACTTTACAGCAAATTTACAATTTAAAGTAGAAAATTTAACATCTAATAATTTTATTAAAAATAATTTTTATCTTTCTATCGATAAACAATATCCTTTAAATAAAAATTTTGTTTTATCAGAAATTAAAAGAACTCAAAATTTAGATCATTGTATAATATTTCATGATAAAATTTCAAATCACATGTTAAAACAGGTATATACTGTTAATGTAGATGTAAAATTATCAAATCTTAAAAATTATAATTATAAAATAAATCTAACAACTATTGATATTTTTGAATATTTAATTTTAGATTTATATAATTTAACAATAAATGATAAGTTAATAATTCACAAAATAGATAATAATATTTTATATTTTAATACATTTACTACATTAAATTTAGAAGAAGAAAATATTTTAAAATTAAATGGAAAAACAGAATTTTTAAATTTAACTACTTATATTAATGATAATACAGATTCATTAGATTTATTTGGCGCAAGAAGAATTATTTTAAAAGATATTAATATTAATTTATTTTTATCAAAAAATATTTTTAAAATCTTCAAAGAAAAAATTAATATAAAATATGATTTATATTTTTATGCTTTTGATAAAAATAATAATTTTAAATTTTTAGATTTAGATGTACTAGAAATAGAAGGATCACTATATAAATATGAAATTAATCAATTTGATAATTATAGTTATCAACAAATTGTAATGAATATGGTTCCTAAAAAAATTAATATTGGAAAAATAACTAATAGAAGAATATTAAAAACTGATTTAATTCAAAAAATAAAACTACATTTGTTATATTACTATACAAATGAAGAAATTCAAATAATGATGTATAAATTTTTTAATTCTTTTAATAGTTCATACGTTATACAAGTCATTAATGAAACTAATTTAATAAATTATATTCAGAAAAAATATTTAGATCCTGAAAATTTAGATAAAATTATATTTTCTTATCATGGAGCACAATTAAATATATATAATGTTGAAGATGGTGGGATTACATTAGTTTATTATAAAATTAATAATATTTTAAGTGATAATGAAACTACTATTGGGAGTACAACTATTACTATAAGTGATATTCTATTAGATAATCCTTTTATTTATCATAATTTATTAGAACTTACCTCTGTAGGTAATGTTGAAAATACAGTTTTTACTGACTTTCTAATATATCAACCTATAATTGTAAAAATTAATGATAATATTTCTATTTTATATAATGCATGTAATTTAGATTTAGAAGGAGATATATTATTTGGAAATAAGAAAGTTAAATTTATTGAAAATAAAATAGATAAGTTGTTAGTAAATAAATCGATTACCTATACTGATTTAAATAATACTTTTAAAATAAAAAATGTTAGTATTGAAATTAATGAAAAAATTATTAATATTTTTAACGAATTATACAATGATCCAATATTAGAAATGATTAATAATATAGAAGAAGAAGTTTTAGAAAATGATAAATTTATTTTAAATAAAATTATAAATGGTGATTTTTCTAATTATACAAAATCTATTTTGGAAGAAATATTACTAAATAATTCAAATAATAATTTTTTTAATAGTAAATCAATTATAGGCAAATTTAGTGTTTTTAAACCAAGTAGTAAAGAAATAGAAGTTATCACAAATATTAGACCAAATAATCTTTTAACTAATTTAATTAGTCAATATGTAAATGGTGAATTTTTTGAACAAGAAAAACTAGAAAAAAATAATTTTGAAAGTTTAAGTAAACTTCCTCAATTCATTAAAAATAAAAATACTTTTATTGAAAATAATATACCAAATCTGCAAGAATTAAATTCAAACAAAATTATAAATAAAATATCATCAAATTCAAATTATAAGAAAATAATTAAAAAAAATGTTAGTAAAAAAAGTATAGAGGTTGAATATATAAAAAAAAATATAATTAAAAATAATTATTTATTAAGTACTACCAATCAAGATAATTTAATTAACAATAATATATATAATAATTTACTAGAAAAACAAATTAAAACATCTATTGATTATAAAATAATTAAAATAACAGAAAGTAATTCTATTTATAGTTTAGCAAGTTATGAAGATAATTTTATTGTTAACGGTATTATTGAAAGTAATAATTTTGAAATTAAAAATGGTATTTTATTAAATCCAGTAGAAAGATCAATTGAAGATGTAACATTTACTCCTATAAATACACATGGCTTTTTTTATAAAATTAAAATTAGAACTAGTGTCAATTTTTTAGGAAATATTTTTAAAATATATAATGGAATAAATATAAATTATTTATTTATTATAAATAGTGATTTGGCTAATTCTCATTATAAAATTTATGAAGTTGTTAGTAATAATTTTATAGAATTTCAGCAATTTATTCATCTTTCTTATGTACAAGATTTAAGTGCAGATATTACTAATTATTTTAATACAACAGAAACATTTATGTCCAATACTAAATGTTTTATTGAAGTAATTGATATTTTTACCTATAAATATTATCATTACTCAACTGATGGTAATTCATATAAAAATACGAAACAGTCTGGTGATTATTATTTTAGTAATGAAATAGTATGGAAAAAGTTAGGGATATCAATAAATCATGATGAAATTTTAAAAATTTCATCAGATGAAACAGTTGTTAATTACAAAAAAATTAGTCAAAAACTTGATAATGATAAAATATATAAAATTAAATCATCTAGTAATCATTTAGTAACAAATACTAATATCCCTCATGTAACTGGAAAGTTTTTAGCAAAAGAAATTAAGTATATCAAAGTTAATAATTTATCTTTAATCAAGGAAGATACAATTAATTTAACAAATAAATTTTTTTACTTTGATCCTAATACTAATCTTTATAAATTTATAGATTCGAGTATATTAAATACAGAAAATAGACCAAAAATTAATTTGTCATATTATAAAATTATAGATATTGTAAAACCTTATTTGATTGATAATATTGAGATAAATGATGTATCAACATATATAAAAGGATGTGATTACATTGATAATGATTTGTTAATACCAAGTAGTAATAATAGTTTTATTAAAAATAATCAGAATGTTGTTTTTTACAATGGAATAGTTTCAAGAACTATTCAAATTAAAGACAAGTACATTTATCAGTTAAATCAAGAAATAAGTGGAGCTAATATTGTTTCAACTAAATTAATTTTTAGTCCAAGTATTACTTCTTATACTTTAAAAATAATAAACTCTAATATTGAAGAAGATTTAAAAAGTATTAGTATTGATAGTGAAATTTTAATAATTACTCATAAGATTGGTGAAAATTTTAAAAAAATTAATGTTTCTCTTAATCCAAATTTAACATTTGAATCTAATAAAGAATATTTAGTTAAACTTTACTATAAAACAGAGGTGATCTATCTGAATGTTTATTTTAATTCATCTAGTACTATTAATTTAAATCAGGATAATAAAAATACTATTAATGAGAATCTAGGTAATAGTTTATCTTATCAAGATATTCTGTTAATTTCTAAAAATTTGATGGCAATTAGTTCAAGTATATCTATATATAATTTTCCATTAATTCAATCAATAAATTTATTTAATGAAGTTTTATTACAATCATCTACCAGTCAAGAAATATTAGTAAAATATCATAACATTAATGAAGGATTAGTAGATAATACAATTGGTTATCTAAATAAATTAGGAAATATAAAATATATTTATTCAAATAGAATACTTAATAGGAATATAAAAATAAAAATAGATGAATACATAATAGAAATATTAGAAGTTTATGGAAATGTTGCAACTTTTAAAATTATTTCAAATAATTCTACAATACAGTTCCCTTATTCTTTTCAAAACTTTATAGATTTAGGAACAAATCATAGTCTTAACTATGATTATAATTTTGATGAATTTAACTTTACTAATCTAATGTTAGCTAAATCATTTAAAAATGATCTATTTTTACCAGAAGGATCATCTATTAAAGACAATGTTGGTAGTTATGTAATACCATTTAATTCGTCTATTCAAAATAATTCAATTGTAAATTATGAAGAAGTATTGCTATTAGATGAAAATAAAAATCCATATGAATTAAGTAGGATTATATTCGATGGTATATACAAATTATTAGATACATATAATAATCCAGCATATATAGTATCAAATGGAAATAATATTAAGTTTTCTGATTTATATATTAATAATCAATTATATGATTTAAAAAATAATTGTTTGAAATATAATACAATTGAATCAATAACTTGGTATAAATATGATAATGTAACTAGTAATTATATTATAAATCAAATAATGGTTACTGAACAAAATTTAACTTCTTTTAAAAGTATAGATATACTAAAATTATTAATAGATTTAACAGGTAATGAATTGACAACATATTTTTTGCTTAATAACAAAATTAAAATAGTTCCAAGTATTAATTCAGATAGTTTAGTTTTACATCTAAAAGAATTTTTAACAAGTAAAAATTTATCAAATTTTAATAGAGAAGTAAATTTAGTTAAAGCTCTATTAGATGATTTAAAAAATAAAGGTATTACAACTGGTGCTAATAATAGTGACTTGATAAATAATATTTCAATTACAAATGAACATGATAAAAAAATCCTACAGGAAATTATTAGAGATAATTTTACTTACCTTGATTATAATAATATTATTGGAAATGTAATAATTAATTTTTCAATTAATACAAGTTTATCAAAGGAAAATCATTTTATTTTAGAATTTATAGAAAATTCTGTCTTGATACATTTTGTTAAAATTGTAAATTATAAAATAATTAGTAACTTAATTTTAGATAGTTTAAAAAGTGAATTATTACTTGACGGTGTGTTTAAAATTAAAATAGTAGATAATAATATTAAAAATTTAGAAAATGAATATAATATTATTAGAAAAATTAATAATAATAAAGATTGTAGTTTAATATACGATATACCTATTATTCTTAAAACTCAAGTTTATAACGAAACAGAAAATGTTTACGAATATTTAATAGCTGTATCTAAAGATATTTTAGTTGATGATGCATATCAAGATATTTCAAATTATCCAATGTTTTTTGATGAAAATTGTAAAATACCTGTTTCTAATATATATTTACAAAGTGAATCATTAAATACAGAAGCTTTAGAAGAAGGATTAACTATGTACACTATTAAAATTGATAAAAATAAAGTTTTTAGTAATTTATACGTTAAAATACCTAATCAAATAACATTTTGTAAATTAGAAAATACTAATAATTTTATTGAAAATAGTTTTAAATTAAATACTTATTATACTAGCGCTATAGAAAATATATATAAGAAAGATATTTTAAATAATCAGGATCAAATTAATATTAATTCTACATTTACTTTACCTATAAGTTATCTTGAATATTTTACAACAAATTTACTACCAAGTATTTTTCGTTTAAAAAATAAGATTAATTCTTATGAAATAAAAACTATAGATCAAGAAAATATAGTAGAAATTGTTACTTCAAATAACTTTTTAGAACTACCTTCTAGTAATTTTAATCTATATAGTAAATCAACCAGTGACTTAAATAGGATAGCATTACATCAAAATTTAAAAGTAAATAAACAATTATCTATTAATAGTTTAGAAGGAATAATAGAATATGAATTATTTTTAAAATTTTGTAAAGATAAAAAGAGCTTTTATATTGAAAATAATAATTTTATAAGTAAGCATGGAAAAATTGTTAATTACGACAACAAAATAGTTGTTACAGAAGAACAATATTATTTATTATCTAATCTTAATTTAATTAACAACGGAATAATTAATCAAGAATATATAACTTATCGTGAAGGTTTTATTTCTATTAGAGATAAATTAAAATATAATTTTTGTAGTTTAATAATAAAAAATATTGATAATTTTATAAAAAATAATCTTCCAATCGATTTTAAATATGAGGATAATAGATTATTATATAAAAATATAGATTACAGTGATATAATATTATCATTAACATCTGATTCAGGTACAAATAAAATTAATGGTCATAATTATAATTTATATTATTCCTTTACAAATTTTATTGAAACAATAAAAATTTACTATAATAATATTTATCAAACAAAAGAAGTATTAAAAGATGAACTATCATATGAAAGAATTTTTGATTTTAAATTTAATAATATAGTTAGATACTTGCAATATTTAAAGTATGGTAAAAATTATAATCAAGAATATTTAGAAAATTTATCTAATAATATTTATTTATATACATTAAAGAAAGATAATTTAATGATTGATGATGAAATATATGTTAATAATGTTAAAATAAATTACTCGAATATAGATGGAAAAAATATTACATTTTCATATAATCATCCCGAATTAGTTATATTAGATTTAGAAATAATAAGAAAAGCTAACATTTTAAAAGTTACTGATTTGGGTAAAATATATCAAGTAAGTTTTTCAGATAATTTTATTCTTGAAGATATAATGGATATTACTTTTTCAGATGGAATTACTTATAATAGTATAGATATTTATGGTTCAAATTTAATTTATAATATTGATGACCAATTTTTAGAAAATATTAAGTTTATTAATCTAACCGACACTATTTATATTTATAAAATAGAAACACATTCATTAACTGAACATAAATATTATTTTAATATTAATAATCAATATTTAAAAAAAAAAAATTGGAGAATAATTATTAATAATAAAGAATATAAACTAATCTTACAAGAAAGTTTAGATAAATTTTTTATTTTGAATGATTCAAGCGAATTGGCAAAAATAATTAATAATCATCAATTATATAAAGTATTTGAAATTATCGAAGTAAATAATTTTTTATATGTTAATAAACATTATGTAGAAATCGAAATAGATAGAAGTTATGACACAATCTATGGAAATATTAAAATTAATGAAGAAGAAATTAATGAAATTACTCAAACATCAAATACTACATTTAATCTTGAGATATCAGATATTAATATTGGAAATATATCTCTTTTTATTCAAAAAATTCATGAAAATATAATAGAAGATATTAATGTAAATAACTTTAGTAAAACTAATAATAAAATTTATTTGTTTAATTATCAAAATTATTTAATTACAGATAATACTAACATTTTTTTAGTAGGTGATGAAAGTAATCCTTTGTCATTTTATAAAAATAATAATAAATTATTTTTTGTTTCTAATGAAGATAATATAGATTATTATTTAGAAAATTATTATACTTTAGAAAAATTTTCTAATGGATTATACAAATTACCATCTAATTTAGATTTTATAGATAATAATAATGATTATAGTTTAAAATATTATATTAATTCGGATGAAGTAACAATTGATGATATTTTAATAAATGTATTATCATATAATTCAACTGAAGAAACTATAATATTAACACAAAAAATATTTTTTGATAAATTAATTCAACCCTTTATATTAAATGAATACGATATCGAGTATGAATTTTTAATTAACGATGAAATTATAAAAAAATTAAATTTACAAGTAAATAATTATGGTAATATTTTAGAAAATAAAATAATTACAAATACATTTTTAATTAATAGAGTAGAAACAGGTAAAATAATAGTTTGGGTAAAACATACTATTAATAATTTATTAAGTGAATTGCGATTTATTATAGGAGATTATAAGAACATATCATTCTTTAATAAAACTTTTGAAAAAAAAAACTTAGTTTTTAATTATGATGATAGTACAGTTTTAAAAACAACAAAAATAGTAGAAATAAAACCTAAAAAATTTGACTATTTTAAGAAATTAGAGTTATATATTGATAATGAAGTCATTGAAAAATTAGACACAAACATTATAAAAAATATTTATAATTATCATTTTTCAATTAGTAAAAAAAAACAGTTTGATAAAATAACTCAATTAATAGATAAAGGTGATTATTATCAATTAAACTTTCCTGCTTTATTCTACTTTTACAATAAACCTCATTTATATTTACCATTAGTTGCTATAACAAATAATCAAGTAAGATTAGAAGGTATTATAAACTACGAATGTAATTTAAGTTTAGATTATCAAACTATTTTATTAGATACTAAAGAACGATATATTTTTGGAAGCTATGGTCATGAATATTTAATTGAAAGATATCATGATTATGGAAACTATCTAATAGATAATTCTGAAAAAGTTAACCGAATTTACCTAAGCGGGATTATTAAAAATATATACCTAAAAACAATCGATGACCAAAAAAATAATGTAGAAACTATTGAAAAAATAGACTATGGTCTAGTTTATAATGAATTTTTAAAAGAGAAAAAAAATAATACTTCACTTTATATTAGAATTAAAGATGAGGTTGAAATAAATATATCTAGTTTATCTTCTGTATCTGAAGAACCATGGTTAAGTGTTACTCATGTTATTAATTTATTTGATAAAAAAGAAAGTATCCAAGATATTATGAGTCATGAGTTTGTACTATATATATTATATAGGTTTACATCTTATTTATCAAATAAAAAATTAAACGGTGATAATGATTTAGAAGATTATATGAAAAATATAATAATTATGATAAATAGTTTTAAAAAAAATATAATAATTACAAAAAAACCTTATATTAAAACTTTTAACTTAAAAGCAGGTGGTGAATCGATATTTAATAAACAAGATGAAGTTTATCAAAGATGTGTTTCTGCTTATAACAAATTAAATAGTGATCTACCTGATGGGCATTATTTTTACACTTTTGCAGTAGAACCAGAAGAATCTAATCCAACAGGTCATATAAATTTTAATCTTTTTGAGGAATCAGTTATTATAACAACTCATCAAGATAATATATCTTCAAGAAATGTTCAATTAAATGTTATTACAAAAGAATATAATATTCTTAAAATAATTAGTGGAATGGGTGCTTTAATGTGGAAAGAATAATTTAAGTATAAAAAGCTAAACCAGCAAGTCCATTTATTACCCTAAAAACATTATATTCTAATCCAAAAGCTGATATTTCTACAGGATGATTATAACTTATTTTTTGATTTAATGTTAATTCTAAATTGGCATCATCCACTTTACTAAAATTTAAAGAACCAGATGGTTGGTAATTTAATGGATGTAATGAAAATGAATAAACTCCTATGTTTTTTAATCTATGATTAAATCTTGATTTAAATTGTTCTATTAAAGTAAAATATTCAAAATCATATATTTCAACCCGTTCTATAGAATTAATATTTAACTTTACTTTATTAATTATATTATTGTATTGTAAATCTAACTCGATCGGGTTAATCGAATAATTAAAATAATCTTTAGCCTGAATATTAGATAATAGTTTTGCATAGAAAATTAATAATTTTTGAGGATTTTTTAAGTTTAGTTTATAACTTGTAATATTGTTATTAACTATTCTAGAACTTACTTTTGTTGGTAATTCTATTAAATATTGATGATCAGATTCTCTAAAAATTTGTCTCTCTAAATTATCAAGAAATACATAATTAATCATTAAAAACGAGCTAATCATTGAAGGCGGATTACTATTAAAAAAATCAATATCATTAACTGAAATATAATCATTATCTAATTCTAATTCATATCCAGATGTTTGACCAACTAAATTATATTTATTGTTAATTAAAATATCTCCTTTTATTTTATTAAAATATAATTTTTTTTTTAAAATATCAAAGTAAACAAATTGAATTATGTTAGTATTATTATTAACTTTTTGAAAAATATATTCATCTTCTTCAAATAAGACTATATTTTCTTTTATAAAAATATAATTAGTTGGTTTTTGTTGATATAAATCTGTTATTTGGTTAAATTCTACTTCGATTATAATATCGTGATGATATATTGATATTAATGGTAAAAATAACCCCGATTCACGTGTAAACCAAAAATTTATTGGTATTGTTAGTTCATAACTTTTTTTACCATTAGAAAAAGATGTCAAAATATCTATATCTCCTATCATTTTTTTATAACCCTTTTTTTTTCCACTATTTAATGTTAGTTCATTCCAAACATATAACCAGTCACTATATAATCGGTTAATTAAAATTCCTCCTATTTCAATATCTATATTTTTAATTAACGCAAGTCCTATCATTTTTACCCATCTACATTTTTTGATATTACTAATCTCTGGATGACTATTAGTTGGAAATGATGGTAATATTACTTTTAAATAAATATCTCCCATCAAATCTGCATTTTTAGAAACTGATAAAGAAACTTTCCTACCAAAATCAGGTACTGTTTTAAAATATTGGTTAATTGATTCAGTAGAAAAATTTGTATGTTTTTTATATACAATTTTAAAAAATGTTATATTAGGATCTTGAACCATGTAAAGGTCTTCTTTTCCTTTTGCTATTAAATATAATAAACCTAATCCCATTATAATTATTAGATATATAAATATATAGTTAAATATTATATATTTATTTTTAAATATTATTAACTTATAAATTAATACTATTTATAAGTGCACTTAAAACAACACTTATTTTAGAAGAATTTTTATCTGCTCTAGAAACATTTTTAAAATATTTAGAAACAAGACTTGTTATTTGATTTTTTTTGTTTACTTCATGAGTTTCATCGTCTTTGTATTTTTCAAGAAGTTGTGCATATTTTTCTAAAGTTTTTAATTCACCATAAATATTAGATTCTCTTTTTGCTAATGAATTAATTGCATCTTTTATTTTAGTTAAATCATTAGATGCAAGTCGTTTACTTTTATTTGCTAATTCTGTTTCAATACTATCTAAAGCTTGAAAAAATAAAGTAGATCTTTTAACTGCATCTTTTTCTAAACCAGGTGCCCATATATCATCACCTCCTCCGATCATTTT
>MDSY01086655.1_pt1 | contig 14549 bp, 11 predicted proteins | sample 811131 | NCBI WGS metagenome assembly MDSY01 (sample SAMN05326643, study PRJNA326480) | marine metagenome | isolation source: seawater | place: Atlantic Ocean: South West | collected 2010 | reverse complement strand
ATTTGAGATAATTTTTGAATATAATTTTCTATTTCTTTTCCAGCAACGAGCATCAAATCTGACATCTCGTCAACAACCACAACAATATAAGGCATCTTCAATCTATGTTTTGTATTGTAGCCGTCTATATTTCTTACTCCTACCTTACTCATTAATTTGTATCTATTGTTCATTTCTTTCACTGTCCAAGCCAAAGCAGAAGTTGCTTTTTTAGCATCTGTGATTACTGGGGTTAATAAATGAGGTATTCCTTCATAAGTTGATAGCTCCAACATTTTGGGGTCAATTAAAATAAATTTACAAAGATCAGGACTCAATTTGTAAAGCAATGAAACAATAATAGTGTTTATACAAATAGATTTACCTGAGCCTGTTGTTCCCGCTATTAAAAGATGTGGCATCGATGTAAGGTCACCTACTATTGGCATGCCAGATATACTTTTACCTAATGCTATTGGAAGTTTTACGTCCTTTTTTTGAAATTTTTCATAAGAAATTATTTCTCTAAGTGAAACACTCTCTCTTGTTTCATTTGGAATTTCTATCCCAACAGTATTTTTTCCAGGAATGACTGAAACACGCGCAGAAGTGGAGCTTGTATTACGTGCTAAATCTTCTGATAAATTTATAATTTTAGAAACTTTAACGCCGGGTGCGGGTTCAAACTCATATAAACTCACAACGGGGCCATTATTGATAGCTTTAATTTTTCCATCAATACCAAAGTCTAACAAAATCTTTTCTATAAATCTTCCTTCTGGACGATTCCTATTTAAATCAGAGGCGCTTAATTTAGATGAATTTTTTTCTAAATAATCTAAAACAGGTAATCTATATTTAAACTTTAAAGGACTAGGTTGTTTTTGAACACTTACATCATTATTAAATAAAAAAGTTTGTTGTGGTCTTTCAATTATTTCATTTTTTTCTTCTATTGGCGTTGTTTCAAAGTTTACTTCTTTTATTTTATTTTCCTTTCTTTTAAATAAATAAAATATTCCAGCTAATATCTGCCTAAAATTTATACCTGAAGAAAATATAAAAAGAATTAATGTAAGTAGTAGTAATCCATACGAAGTATAACCATTATCAATCCAAGGAAACCAATTGCTTATTAAACTATATCCTATTTTTCCTACAAAACCTGAGTTACCATTATCTATAAGCCAGAACGAATTATTAAAGGTAATATAAATAAAAATTGTTCCTAATGTTAAATAAGAAAAAACTAAAAATAATTTTAGAATTATTTTTTTTATTTCTTTCTTAATAACTAGATTAATTCCCCAAAAAAGAAAATTGGCCACTATTAAAAATGAAGCTAAACCAAAACTTTGTAGAAGAAAATCTGCTACACTGCTTCCATATATCCCAAAAAAGTTTTTTATTTCAAAATTTCGATCTCCATAAACTAATGACGGATCTTCTGGTGAATATGTAGTAAAAGCTATAGCTAGACCAATACTTGTAAAAATTAGGATTAAACCAAGAAATTCAAAGGTTCGTTTTTTAAGAAAATTTGTTACACTATTTAAAAAGTTTGTATTCATATCGAATCGTTTAACATACTTTTTATCATTTTTATGAAAGTGAGAAAAATTTTATAACATGAAAAAACAAAGGATTTGTATTGTTGGGGATGGTCTTTCAGGGTTAATGAGCGCTATAGCGCTTAATAATCTTCCTAATCTAGAAGTTCATTTAATTGCAAAAAAAAATAAAAGCTCAAATGATAAAAGAACTACAGCCATATCTGAGAGTAATTTCAATTTTTTTCAAGATATTATGAGCAAAACTCATACCAAATTATTTTGGCCATCAAAAAAAATTAATCTTTTTTATGAGACAAATAATAAAAAAATAAACTTTTTAAATTTTAAAGAAGAAAAAAATAATCTCATGTATGTTTTTAAAAATAACAAAGTTAAAGAAGCTTTATTGAAAGAAATTAAAAAAAAAAAAAATTAAAATAATTAAAAAAAATATTTCAAAAATTAGTTATTTAGATACTTATGACTTAAAAGTTTTTTGCTTAGGGAGAAACTCTAAAATTTATCAAAATATTATAAACAGCAGGTCTATAGAAAAAGATTATAAAGAAATTGCGTTAACTGGAATCGTTAAACATAACTTAAAAAATGTAGGCACCAGTCAATTCTTTTTAAAAGAAGGGCCTTTAGCAATACTCCCTTTTTCAAAGAGTAATTTTTCTTTTGTATGGAGTGTCAAAAAAGAATTTTTACAAAAAAATATTAGATCTGTTATTTCTTCAAAAATGTGTGAGTTATTGAAATCTAATAAAAAAATTAATATTACCAATATCCAATCTTACCCTTTAACACTCAATTTAAAACGAACTTATTATAAAAATGATACTCTTATTTTAGGTGAAGGTTTGCACACTATTCACCCAATGGCTGGGCAAGGTTTTAATTTGATTATGAGGGATATTAAAAAGTTAAAAGAGGTATTAAAGTATTATTCTGATTTAGGTATTTTAATTAAAAGCAGTTCTGCCCTTGAAGATTTTTCAAGTAATAGAAAATCTGAAAATATTATTACTGGTTTAGGTATTGATTTAACGCACAATTTTTTCAAACAGAATAAACTGTTAGAGCCAATTAAAGAAATAATTTTAAAAAATGTTTTAAAAAACAATACGCTAAAAAAAATAAGTAAGTTTATTTCCAATCAAGGTTTATCTATTTAATTTAATGAATATTTATGCTCTATCTTCAGGCAGAGGACCATCTGGAATAGCAATTGTTAGAATTTCAGGAAAAGACACACTTCAAGTTTGTAAAAATTTAACACAATTAAAGCAGCTTAAATCAAACGAAGTTAACTATTGTAAATTTTATGACCCAAAAAATAATAATATTATAGATCCAGAAGCTTTATTATTGTGGTTCCCTGCTCCAAACAGCTATACAGGTGATGATTTAGCTGAATTCCAAGTGCATGGTAGTAACGCAGTTATTAGTGCACTTTTAAAAGCGTTATCAGAGCAAGATAATTGTAGGTTGGCCGAACCAGGAGAATTCACAAAAATAGCTTTTCAAAATGACAAGATAGACCTTCTAAAAGCTGAAAGTATAGGAGATTTAATTCATGCTGAAACAGAATTACAAAGAGAACAAGCAGTTAAATTTATACAAGGTAACGCTTCTAACTATTATAATGATTTAAGAGAAAAATTAATTAAATCACTTTCTTATATAGAGGCCAAAATAGATTTTGCTGAAGAGGATCTTCCAGAAAAGGTTCTTAAAGAAGTTCATAAATCCATTAAAGTTATACATCATGATATTAAAAAAATTTTAGAAGATAATGAAGTTGGTGAAAAAATAAGAGACGGTTTTCGTGTATCTATTATAGGAGAGGTTAACGCAGGTAAATCATCATTGCTAAATTTGTTATCTAAAAGAGAGGTCGCCATTGTCTCTGAAGAAGGAGGAACCACAAGGGATGTTATTGAAATTTTCCTTAACATAGACGGATATCCAGTTATCCTTGCTGATACTGCTGGTATTCGAGAGACTAAAAATGAAGTAGAGAAGAAAGGTATTTCACTCGCTCTAGGAAAGTCGAAGGAAGCTGATTTAAATATAATTGTGATTGATAATTCATCGAAAGTTATAAATACTAAAATCATAGATTTAATAAATAAGGATTCAATAGTACTTTTAAACAAATCAGATATTAAACCAAATCAAAACCATCAATTTGATACTGATACTATTTTAGTCTCAATAAAAGATAATAAAAATATAGATCTTCTTATTAAAAAACTTAAGGAAAAATTAAGTAATAAATTTACTTTTAATAACAGCATTTTAATTACTAGGGAGAGACATAGAGCTAAGTTAAATGAGTGTTTAAAAGAAATAGACAACTTCATAAAAAAAGATCAAAATAAAGATATTGAACTGGCAGCTGAAGATCTAAGAATGGCTACAAGACATCTCGGAAGTATAGTTGGAAAAGTAGACGTTGAAGAAATACTTGGATCTATTTTTAAAGATTTTTGTATTGGTAAGTAAAATACAGCTTGTAAAATCAATCTAGACAGATACATTCATTGTATGAAGACACAAGAGCATGATGTGGTAGTTATTGGTGGTGGACATGCAGGCTGCGAGGCAGCAGCAGCATCAGCTAGAATCGGCGTCAATACTGCTTTATTTACTCATAAAATAGAGACGATAGGTGAGATGTCCTGCAATCCTGCTATAGGGGGGTTAGGAAAAGGCCACTTAGTTAGAGAGATAGATGCTCTTGACGGTGTTATGGGTGTTGTTGCTGATAAATCTGGTATTCAATTTAGATTACTCAACAGGAGTAGAGGACCTGCAGTTCAAGGACCAAGAACTCAGTCTGATAGGGCTCTTTATAAAGAGCATATGCAAAAAATATTACTAAATTATAAAAATTTATCTGTAATAGCTGATCCCTTAACAAAATTTATATTTGATAATAATGAAAACAAAGTCATTGGTTTTTTGTGTCAAAGCGGAAAAGAAATTAGATGTAAGCAATTAATTTTAACAACAGGCACGTTTTTAAACGGTTTGATCCATATTGGTGAAACACAAATACCTGCAGGGAGGTTTGATGAGAAACCATCCACTGGATTAAGTGAACAATTAGCTAAATATGAAATGAAAATAGGTAGACTTAAAACAGGAACTCCACCAAGATTGGATGGCGATACTATTAATTATGACGAGTTAGAGATGCAGCCAGCAGATGAAGATCCTCACTTTTTTTCATTTTTAACAAACAAACTTCATAATAAACAAATCCAATGTGGAATGACATATACAAATAATGTCGTACATAAAATTATTAGTGATAATATTTCTAAGAGTCCAATGTACTCAGGAAGCATAAAAGGTGTTGGTCCTAGATATTGTCCAGCAATAGAAGACAAGATTGTAAAATTTAAAGAAAAAGAAAGACATCAAATATTCCTCGAGCCAGAAGGATTAAAAGACAATACTGTTTACCCAAATGGTATTTCAACCTCACTTCCAGAAGACGTTCAATTGCAAATATTGGCTAATATAAAGGGTTTGGAGCAGGTTAAGATGAAACGTGCAGGGTACGCAATAGAGTACGATTATGTCGATCCTAGGGAACTAAGCGCTACCTTGGAGACTAAGAAAATCAAATCTTTATTTCTCGCAGGTCAAATTAATGGAACAACTGGTTATGAAGAAGCAGCGGCCCAAGGTTTAATGGCGGGAGTTAATGCAGCTTTAAAAGTCTTAAATAAAGATCAATTTATTTTAGATCGATCAACATCTTATATTGGAGTAATGATTGATGATCTAATTACAAAAGGTGTTTCAGAGCCTTACCGTATGTTTACATCTAGAGCAGAATATAGATTAACGTTAAGAGCAGATAATGCTGACCAAAGATTAACTGAATTAGGAATGAATTTGAATTTAGTAAAAGAAGATAGAAAAAAAATATTTTTAGAAAAGAAGAAAAGCATTTTAGCTCTAACAAGTTCATTGCAAACTAATTTTCTGACCCCTAACGAAGCAAAGAAATATGATATCAAAATTGCTATGGATGGCGTTAAAAGATCATGTCTAGATATTATAGGTCAACGAAATATAAATATGGCTAAAATAAGGCAAGTATTTCCTCATATACCTATGTATAATAAGTCAACTGAAGATCAGGTTGTAATTAATGCACATTACGCTGGATATTTAAGTAGACAGTCTCATGACATCAAATCTTTCAAAAAAGACGAAGCTGTCACAATACCTTCAAACCTTAATTATGATTCTCTTAGTGGACTGTCTAATGAGGTAAAGAGTAAACTTGTTGAAGTAAAACCTAAAACTCTAGGTCAAGCCATTAGAATAGATGGAATGACCCCAGCTGCAATAATTATACTTCTTTCTTACATAAAAAAATTGAGATACAAAGCTTCTGCTTAATGCAGGAACAGGAAGTTATAAAAATACTTAAAGAAGATCTTAAATTTAGTGATGTTTCCATAGCTAAGCTTAAGTTATTCTCTGAAAGCTTAATTAAAGCAAATCAAAAGCACAATTTCATATCTAAAAATACCGAATTAGATTTATGGGAAAGACATATTCTTGATTCTGCTCAATTAGTTAAATTTATTGATTTTAAATCTGGTTCATTAGCTGATTTAGGAAGTGGAGCCGGATTTCCTGGAATTGTTCTTGCTATATTTAATGAAAAAAAAAGTTTTCAAGTTAATTTATATGAAAAATCTCCTGTAAAAAGGGGATTTTTACAGCAAATTGTTATTAAATTGGATTTATACGCTAATGTTTTATCTAATGTTTATGAAAATGAAATTAAATCAGAAATTATAGTTTGCAGGGCTTTTAAAAAATTAGATCAAGTTATACAAGTTTCACGTGAAATTATAAAAATACCGCATAAATTAATAGTTTTAAAGGGTCAGAATGCACAAGAAGAACTAAATAAAGCTTTTAAAAATAATAAATACCCTTATAAATTAGAAAAAAGTATAACCAATGATAAGTCAGAAATAATCATAATAAACTTTAATTGATGACCAAAACTATTTCAGTAATTAATCAAAAGGGCGGGGTAGGAAAAACAACAACCGTTATAAATCTAGCAACCGCACTGTCCATTATGGGTCAAAATAATCTTGTAGTGGATTTAGACCCTCAAGGTAACGCAACAACTGGTTTAGGAAAAAATAATAATGAAGAAGATAATAATATTTATAATCTTCTTATCAAAAAAATCGAATTAAGAAAAGTTATACAAAAAACTGAAATTAATAATTTAGATATAATTGGATCACATGTAAATCTTTCAGGGCTGGAAGTAGAAACAGCAACTGACTCAAGAAGAGCTTTTGTTTTAAAAGAAATATTGTCAAGTGAGAAAACTGGATTACTACAAAAATATGATAATATATTTATCGATTGTCCACCATCATTAAGTTTACTGACAATAATGTCGCTTGTAGCGTCCGATGAATTATTGGTACCTCTGCAAACAGAATTTTTTGCTTTAGAAGGAATTACTCAACTTGTTAAAACAATTGATAGGATTAAAGAAAATTTAAATCCAGGGTTAGGAATAAGAGGTATTCTTTTAACAATGTTTGATAAAAGAAATAGACTTTCTTCTGAGGTAGACAGTGAAGCTAGAAAATATTTCAAAGAAAAAGTTTATCAAACTGTAATCCCAAGAAATGTAAGACTATCCGAGGCCCCTTCTCACGGGTTACCATGTGTAATTTATGATAAAAATTGTGTTGGAAGCAAATCCTATTTTACATTAGCAGAAGAATTTTTAAAAAAGAATAATTTAGAAAGCGCTGCATGAGTTCAGGAAAAAAAAAGGGTTTAGGTAGAGGTTTGTCAGCACTTTTTGGTGACCAGGCGGCAGATGAAAAAAGTATTAAAAAAATAGAAACTAACAAAATGTCCATAAGCAACTTAAGCAGAAATCCCTTCCAACCAAGAATAACGTTTTCTGAGTCAAAGTTAGAAGAACTAACAAATTCTATAAAAAAAAATGGAATTATTCAGCCTATAGCAGTAAGAGCCAATAAAGATGAGTCTGGCAAATATCAAATAGTGGCAGGTGAAAGAAGATGGCTTGCAGCACAAAGAGCAGGTCTACATGAGATACCAGTGAACATCTTAGAGCTTAGCGATATTGAGTCTTTAGAAGTAGCAATAGTAGAAAATATCCATAGAGACGATCTAAATCCAATAGAAGAAGCTAGAGGATATAAAAGGCTATCTGATGAGTTTAATTATGATCACGAAAGTATCTCAAAACTAATGTCGAAAAGTAGAAGTCATATAAGTAATATCTTAAGATTATTAAGTTTACCTGAAGACGTAATTTCAATGCTTGAAGAAGGCTCACTGACTTCAGGTCAAGCTAGACCTTTAATAGGTTTAATTAATGCGTCATCTATTGCTGAAGAAATAGTTTCTAAAAATTATAGTGCTAGAAAAGTTGAGTATCTTGTTAAATCAAAAAAAATTAATAAAAATAAAGATAAAAATATTGAAGATCCCAACATTTTAAAAGCACAAGAGGACATTGAAAAAAAGCTAGGTTTGAAGATTTATATTTCAAATAAAAAAAATAATTCAGGTAAAATTACAATTGAATATAAAGACTTAGAACAGTTCGAGCTTATATCTGATTTACTTAGGAAGCATTAGCTAGGTTACACATATCAATAATAAGCTTCTTTATAAGGATATTTTTTTCAATCATTGAATTTGATTTAATCTCTATTTCTACATTATAAGTTTTTGATAATATTTTTCTTATTTTTTTTGTATCCCATTTTTTTGCTTGTTGTGCAAAATTTGTTTTATCTTTCCAAAAAATAGGAGGTTTAATTAAATTAATAGCATTCTCTAAGTTAGTAGTTTTACGAAAATTTGAGACTTCATTAAGTTTATTTAACCTTAGATTAATCAAATTTAAGTAGAAGATATTTTTTTCAGTCTCTAAAACGGTATCACTTAATAATTTGTTAGTATTAATTTTATTACCCATTAAAGCTTCATCTTTTAGCAAATTAAAATCATTATTTACTTTATCATCTAATAGAAGTTCTAATTTTTCACTATTTAATTCTTTATCTTGAAAATAAATGATGATTTTATTTAGCTCATTATTTAATTTGACTCTATCTAGGTTGCTCTTATTTATTATTAAGTTAATGTTGTAAGACGACAATCCTTTATAATTTTTTAATTTATCTTGAATTATTTGTCTAATAGCACTCTCATTATCAATGTAACAAGGTATAACTTTATAATTTTTAGACTTCTCAAAAAAATTTCTAATCTTTGATTTTTTATCTAACACATCTGAGAATAGATACACTTGTTGGTTATCAATTTTAGCTTCTATTTCTATTAATAGTTCCAAAAACTTGTCACTTATTTTGTCTATAAAATATATCTTTTTATTATCAAAGAGAGAGGTATTACTAATTTCTATAAAAAAGTTATCAATATTTTTTAAAATATCTTCCTGATTAAATTTTATAATTTCTGCTTTCAAATTTTTAAATTTAATTTTATCTTTAATATCATTTTTAAAACCTAAATTTTCACCATAAAAAAGTGTAAATTTATCATTAATCTCATTGATATTTTTTTCAATTAAATAACTTTTATAAATCATTTAGTTTAGATTTAAGATCCTCGAGAATTTGGTTTGAAATATTCTCTGCAAGTGTTTTGATCAATTGTTTTTCATTATTAAGAGTTTGCGAATATTGATTTGAAACACTGTAGCTACCAGTTTCATTCAGTCTAAATTTGAAACTTTTTAATTTATCAATAATTTTAAATTCAACATTTGTACTAATATTAATTTCATACTTTGTAATTTCATTTTTAATATTTTTTTCTTTAATACTTTTTTTTTTATTTGTTGTTAACTTTAAAAAAATTTGTTGTTCATCGTTGTTTGTTGAGTTTGTTTGTAATTTATTTTTTATTATAAAATTCATTCTTTTATCACCAAAAGTTTCAATTGTTACAATATTTAAGTTTTGTAATTGCTTTTGATTAACAACTTTAAACCCACACGCAGAAAGGAAAACAACTACAATTATTAAAGTTAAGATATTTTTCATTTTTGATTTTATATTATGTAATTAATAATTCTATTTTTTATAAAAATAGTTTTTTTTATTTTTTTATTTAAGATATATTTTTTTGCTTTAGACACTTTTAAAATTGTAAGATTAACTTTTTCTTCATCTATATCTTTTTTAATTTGAATTATATCACGTGTTTTACCATTAATTTGAATTACTAAATTAATTTCTTCTAAAATACTATCTTTTACAATGGGCCATTTATTATCAATATTTTCATTGTGAAGCTCAAGACTTTCATAAGCTAAATGAGGTGTAAGAGGTATCATTGATTTCATAACATTTATTACATTTTGAACTAAAGTTTTATTTGAAACCTCTAATAAAATATAACTTTTTAGGATTTTATACACTTCGTAAAAATGAGCAATAGCTACGTTGAATCTAAAGTTCTTTATAGAATGATCAATTTTATTTATAAAATTATTAATTTCTAAATTAAGTTTATCAGCCATTTTTTTATTTACATTTTTCTCTGCACGTACTGATATTTCATAGTTTAAATTCCAAATTTTTTGTAAAAATTTATTAGCCGAAGCAATTCCAGAGTTGGACCACTGGATATCTCTTTCTGGCGGACTATCAGATAAAATAAACCATCTTACAGAATCAGCCCCATATTGATTAATTATAAGTTCGGGATCAATAGTATTTTTTTTAGATTTAGACATTGATTCGGGAGGACCAACAATTACTTTACTTTTGTCTATTTTATTAATCACAGTGCTTGATTCACTTTTTTCAACTTCTTCGGGGTATAACCAGTTTCCATCTTTATCCTTATAAGTCTCATGACAAACCATTCCTTGAGTAAAAAGATTTTTAAAAGGTTCTGAAATTTTTAAATTTTTATAACTTTGGTTAATAGCCTTTGAAAAAAAACGAGAATATAACAGGTGCAATATTGCATGTTCGACACCACCAATATACTGATCGACAGGCATCCAGTAATTAATTTTTTCTTCATCTAATGGAGACCGTTTATGCTTTGGTGAACAAAATCTTAAGAAATACCACGAGGAGTCAACAAAGGTATCCAGTGTGTCAGTTTCTCTAATAGCTTTTTTACCAGTTGATTTTTGTATAGTATTTTTCCAATTTTTGTCAGCATCTAAAGGATTTCCATTTACATTTAAATCAATATCGTCCGGCAATACTATTGGTAGCTCACTTTTGTCTACAGGAACAACACTTCCATCTTCAAGATAAATCATTGGTATTGGGCAGCCCCAGTAACGTTGCCTGGAAATACCCCAGTCTTTTAATCTAAATTGAGTTTTTCTAATTCCTTTATCTTCCTTCTCCAATCGATTAATTATCGTTTCTTTAGCTTTAATGATATCCAATCCGTTTAGAAAATCTGAATTTATAATAGTACCGTCGCCAGTATAAGCTTCATTCATTTCAGGATTATTTTTTTTGTCAGAAACAACTTTTATTATTTCAAGATCGTATTTTTTTGCAAAATCGAAATCTCTTTGATCGTGTGCAGGACACCCAAAAATGGCGCCATTTCCATAATCCATTAAAACAAAATTTGCAAAAAAAACTGGAATTTTTTTATCTTTGATAAAAGGGTGATGTACCAATAAATTTGTATTGAAACCTAATTTTTCTGCGTTAGCTAGTGCTTCCTCAGTTGTGCCCGTTTTATCACATTCCTTTTTAAATTTAATAAAATTTTCATTATTTTGAAAGTTAGCATTAAGTACGTGATCAGCAGATAGAGCTATAAAGCTTGCTCCAAAAATTGTATCCGGTCTTGTAGTATAAACTTTTATTTTTTTATCATCATCAACGATCTTAAAATCTATTTCAGAACCATAAGATTTACCAATCCAGTTCTTCTGCATTAGCTTGACTTTTTCTGGCCATCCATTTAAAGATTCTAAGTCATTAAGAAGCTCATTAGAAAACTTCGTAATGTTAAAAAACCACTGTGATAATTTCTTTCTTTCAACAATAGCGTTTGATCTCCAGCCTTTACCATTTATAACTTGTTCATTTGCTAAAACAGTTTTCTCTACAGGATCCCAGTTCACATAAGTTTCATTTCTAGAAACTAAACCTTGATTATAAAAATCGATGAATAACTCTTGCTGATGTTTGTAATATTCTTTATCACAAGTAGAGAGTTCTCTATCCCAATCAATTGATAGACCTAGTAGTTTCAACTGGCTTTTCATGCTACTGATATTTTTAAAAGTCCATTCTTTTGGGTGCAAATTATTTAATTTAGATGCATTTTCTGCTGGTAAACCGAAAGAATCCCAACCCATAGGATGAAGAACATTATATCCGTTTAAAAATTTGTATCTCGCTATCACATCCCCAATTGTGTAATTTCTAACATGTCCCATATGAATTTTACCAGACGGATATGGAAACATTTCTAAGCAGTAATACTTTTTTTTAGAATTTATATTTTGAACAGAATTAGCAGATGAATGTTCACGCCATTTTTTTTCAATAGCTAAAAAATTATAACGCTCCATAAAATATATAATTATTTCTTTTTGGATGATTTTTGAAGTAGGGAAGCTTTCTTTAAGATAACTGACAATAATTCTGATTTAATTTTTGAATTACCTGACAATAAATTAACTTTACAATTTTCAGAATTTAAACATATTTTTCTGTGAACTATTATTTTAAGACTGTCTGATCGAATTTCGTTTGATAAAAATCTGACACTTATTTTAATTGATTCTTGTTCTGAATCTGCTCCATCTGAGTACCAGTCCGTAATAATCATCCCACCGGAATAATCAACAGTTGATAAAGGTATAAAATCAAGTACTTCAAGTGAAGCACGCCACATTGGATTTGAAGTACTGAACTCATATGTTGTACCTTTACTACCTCCTAAATTTTTTAAAGAAACACCACGACCTTCTTTAATATTTCTTTGTGCTCTTAAATCTGGGTCTAGAGGTGAAGTTCTTAAATCAACAGGTTTACGAATATCTTTTAGTTTTTTTCCAACACCACATGATGTTAGTAAGGAGCAAATTAATAATGATATAATTAATGTTAATTTAGTCTTGTTATTTTTCATGAGAATTAAGTAAACTATATAGCAATAATATAAGATTAATCAAAATATGCTTATTCTGGTAATAAAATGTGATAAAAATGTCACAATTAGGTTTAAATTATAGAAAAATGAAGGAAATTGAACACAAAAAAGACTGACAATATATAAATAGTTCAAATATATAAAAGTATATTTAATATTAAACATACGAACAGGAGAAAACATGAAACAAGTAAAAATAATCGTAGCTCTTGTAGCTGGTTTATTCGCATTTACATCTGCACAAGCAGGTGAAATGTCAGTAACTGGTTCAATGCATGCTACATACCAAACAGAAGTAGATGATGTTACAGGTAACCCATTAGGTATGAATACAGATCTAACGTTTACAGGAACAACAGACACTGACTTTGGTGAAGCAAAATGGACTATGGGTACAGACGGAACGTTCTTAGGTGGTGCTGCAGGTAATGGTGCTGACCATAAATTAACGTTAGCAACATCAGTAGGTACTTTCAAATTAGGTAACTCAGGTGACTCAGCAAACTCAATTGATGACATAACACCAACAGCTTTTGAAGAAGCTAATGGTGCAGGTTCAGGAACATACTCAACAGACTTTGGTTCTGGTTTAGAAGGTTCTATGAGCTTAGGTTACAATATGGGTGACATCATGGGAACAGGTGTATCAGTAGATTACACTTACTACCCACAACTTGATGGAACAACGAACAATGAAAAAGGTGCATCTGGAACAAATACATCGCTAATCAAAGGTTCGGTACAAACAATTAACTTAGGTATACCTCTTGAACTTATACCAGGAGCAGGTGGAGCAAAACTTACTCTAGGTTACGAAAAAGGTGAGTCTATAAATGATAACGTTCACAACAAAGAAGGTGGAACAGCAGCATTAGTAGTGCCAGTTGGCCCTCTAAAAGTTGGTTATCAGAAAAAAGGTTACCAAGCAGCAGGAGCAGCTGGTGCTGAAGAAACTTTCTTTAAAGATGATATCATTGGTGTAGCATACGCTATTAACGAAGATTTAGCCGTGTCTTACAACATAATTGAATCAATGAAGTCAGACAAAACGGGAGCAACTGGTAACGTTGAGCAGGAAACAAAAGCAATTAACGTTGCATACACAATAGGTGGCTTAACACTTGCTTTACAAGATGCTAAAACGGATAACGCAGGCTATGTTAACGCAGCATCTGATGATACAAGAACATTAAGTCTTAAAACTGCGTTTTAATTAGTAGTTTAGTATAAAATTAAAAAAGCCGGCTAGTAATAGTCGGCTTTTTTTTTAGTTCTGACATAAGAGCAAACGCACTACAATTAATAATTTTTAGATAGTTTAAATTATCAATTTTAATACCACCTAAGGGAACTAGTTTATTTGAAATATAATTTAGATATTTATTAAACTTGACTGCTCCTAAAACCGGAGCTTTTTTGTCGTAATCAACTTTAAATAATTTGGAAAATAAAATAAATTTACATCCCTGTCTTTTTTTCAATTCTATTTCTTGCACATTATGAGCAGACCCAATAACATTAAAATTATGTTTCTCAAGGCCTAAACTTTTAAAGGTCTTATTAAAGGAAGATAAATAAATACCATCAGATTTAATTGATATTGCTAATTGTAAATCATTTGCGACATAAAATTTAATCTGTTTAAGTTTACAAGTTTTTCTAAATTTTATTAAATAATCTATATTTTCTTTCTTACCTTGATTTCGATAGATTATAAAAAATTTATTATAAATTTTAATCTTTCTTAAATTAATATCTTTGATACTTTCTATTATTAAGAAATAATTTTTT
>MDSY01006451.1_pt1 | contig 14555 bp, 14 predicted proteins | sample 811131 | NCBI WGS metagenome assembly MDSY01 (sample SAMN05326643, study PRJNA326480) | marine metagenome | isolation source: seawater | place: Atlantic Ocean: South West | collected 2010 | reverse complement strand
CGGTCAAATGAAACGTGATCTGTGCAGCACTTATTTTGAAATCCGATAGTTGTCATTCCTAAATCTTTGAAAGGCTCCATCCAAGAGGAAAAAATTTCACGCACATGTTCATTTTCTTGTAGAAAAATTCCCCTGTACTGTCCTGGGCCATAATCTTGATTAAAGTACGCTGACAATTTATCATATTCCTTCTTTTTTCCAATTTTAGGATCATTTGGGTTGCCAAAATGTTTGTGCACATATTCTCTTGATCCATGCAAACCTTGTTCCTCTCCTGACCACAGCGCAACACGAATCGTTCGTCTAGGCTTTACACCAATTTTCTTTATAATGCGCATTGCCTCAAGCATTACCGCTACGCCTGAAGTATTGTCACTGGCATTTGGGCTGGCATGCCATGTATCGAAATGTGCACCAAGCATAACTATCTCATCTTTTAAATCTGTCCCTGGTATTTCCCCAAGAACATTTTTTGCCTGTGTTCTTTTATTCCCAACTTTTGTACGTATCTCAATCTCAATTTTAATAGGAATTTCTCTTTCAGAAATTCTATACATTCGATTGTAGTGTTCTGGGGTAACCGCTACAATAGGAAGATGTTGTAAGGTTTCGCTTTGCTCATACACATCTTTTTTTGCACCAGGCCTTGCAAAGCCTCTGACAGCCGCAATCCATCCACTTCGTGACTCAAGTATCACCGCAACACCTTCATCCTTAAAAAACTGATTGCGTTCAATCGCTGAAACAAGATCAGGATTGGCAGGAGGCCTTGGGCTTCTTGGTGGATCTGGAAAAGGATTTTCAGCAATCTCTTTAAGCTTTTCTTCTGTATAGCGTGGGGTTCCATTTCTATATCGATCTTGATCTACTTTTGGCATAGGAGAGGCTAAAACAGCCTTTCCTTTTAGCTTTCCTTTATATTTTTTGTAATCACTTTTTGTAGAGATCTTGACTTGAACAACCGGAAGGGTCTGTCTTCCTTTTATGCCAGGCGTATGAGCTATTGGATATCCTAACATGGGTTGATAGTCAGGTTCAATTAGGTGTAATGAAAAATATTCATTATCCCAACTAACACCATAGTCCATAAAGGACTCGGTTTTGGCATTTTTTAAACCAATTCTTTTCATCTCTTTGATTACCCAACTTTGTGCTTCTCGCATATCATCTGAATTTGTTAGGCGCGCCCCTAATACATCGGTCATATATGAAAGTGTGTTTGCTATTTCCGAGCGCTGAAATCCTTCTTCTCTAATTTCTGCAACAACTTTCCAATCCACAGAATAGCTTTCCTGAGAAAAGAGAGTTAACGAAGTGCAAAAATATAAAAATCCGATAATATTGTATTTGATTGCCATACTTAATTCCCTACCATTTCATAGCGAATGAGTTCAACTGGGATACTACCAGCATTATTAAACTGATCAAGAAAATCCTTCAATACAAACTCCTTACCTTCTGTTTCAAGCTTCTCAGCATATTCTGTCATAAGTTTTTCAATAAGATACTTGCCTGTAATATAACATGTACCATAACCAGGTTGCCTAAGGTAAAGATGTTGTTCAAAACGAAGTAGGTCTGGTTCGCGTTCCATCCAATTGCGTGGAGTCCATTTAACGTGAACCTGACTTGCCTCGGCCATTGTCATCATATTTGCATGCGCATAAAGTGAACCGAGCCCCCTCGCAGCCCTTTGCGCCAACATGATCCATACAATCTCTCGTGATCGGGGATTATCATCATACAGCCCTGCGTGCAAAAACATCTCTTCTACTGCAGTAGCAATTCCTTCATTCTTTGAATCATACATATTATATAGTGGTGCGACGCGACGAATAGGATTTATATGAGGATTATCTCGAATCTCAGCTAAGTCAAACCAATGATAAAAATGAGAATAAAGTGGTAAGGGATCATAATGCAAGCCAATTGAAAAGAAGTTTCTATTTTCACTAGGAACATACCTACCCATGTGTTCACGCAAAGCTTGTTCCATATTCGGCTTTATGTACATAATATCTTCATTCTCTAAAAATTTCATCATCTTTTTTACTGCATTATCAGTTAGCTTTGCAAACTCTTCGGGAGATTCTGCAGCCCTCATTTCGGGCAAATTACGATTATGATGCTCTTCTAATTTTAAAAAAGACCAGGCTCGATATAGTTCTCTTTCCAAGAGCTGAACTTCTTCCTCCCAACTTAAAGGAACTAAATGAACATTTTTTTGATACCAACTATAATTATCTTTACCAATACCTGATGGACCAGTTTTATTTGGAGATTGTTGCTCAAGCCATTCAATAAAATTAGCATTCGCCTTACGTGCCCTATCTATTGCAGCAAACAAGGGTATGTCTCTTTGTTGATTATGATGTTTCAAAAGGATTTTTTCGATTGCTTTTAAATTCTTTCCCTGGGTTTCAATATCCCTTATTCCAGCAACCCATAAATCTCTAGCATTGCCAGTAAGATTAAGTTCGGCTTGCTTTAAAAAAGGAGGAATGACGCGAAGATATTTTATAAAATCATCTTTCTCTCTCCCTTTGAGTGGAAAAGAATATTGCCAATACTCTAAAAGAGCATGATTGGTTGGTCCTTCATGGGCGGGTACATCGCTTTGATACATCCATACGGTTTGATAGAAAGCTGGATCTCGTTCCCATGATTTTAAAACTCTTTGATTGAATTGATAGCCATTCATCTCTGCTCGAATTAACTGGTAATCTGCTTGGGCAGAGTTTGTCCAACCTGATGTATCTATTTTAGCCAATTTCTGTTCTAGGGCTTTAAATTTACGAAGGCGTTTATTGAACTGGGCTTTCGTATAATCTGGAGCGCCATCTTTTAATGGAGGGCTTTCAAAATCTCTCCAGGCAAAGAAAAACTCATGCAGCTGCTCATAATTATTATTTTCCTGCGCTGAAGTAGATGGTAAAAACACTATTATGATCAATGATAGTAAAATTATTCTCATATATCTAACACCTTATCTAATCCTTGATTAAAGAATTTCATTTCTTCTGGTTTGGCCATACTCAACCTGCACCAATTATTATAGGGTGGAAAGGGCCTTCCAACTATTACTCCATATTTTTCCATAGCGGGTTGAAACTTTTTTATATCCATTCCTGTCTTTAGAAAAATAAAGTTAGTATGGGACTTTAAATACTTAATACCTTTTTTATCTAAATGATCAGTAACAATTGTTCTAGCTTCATTATTTTTCTTAATACTAAATGATTGAAAATTTTTGTCACCATAGGAGGCGATTGCCGCTCTCAAACCAACAACATTCAAAGAGCCATTTAAATAAGAGTTAAGTCGTTTGGTTATCGTTGGGTTTGAGATTGCATAACCAACTCTTAGGCCAGCTAACCCATGTACTTTTGATGCCGTCCTACAGATAATGATCTTATTACTGGAGTTCACTAAATGTGTCATCGATTTATATCCGCTACCTACTGCATATTCATGATATGCTTCATCCACAAAAACCAAAATCTTTTTTGATACGTCCAAGCAGAACGACTCAAGCTCATTGCTATCCAAGGCTAGTCCAGTTGGATTATTAGGATTGCATACATAAATCATTTTAGTATTTTTATTAATATTACTAGCCATTCTATCAAGATCAATATGCATATCATTATCCATTTTTGCTCGTATGATTTTAGTATTCATCGCATTTTTTGCATATTCATTGATTGCTTCAAATGTTAGCTGAGGGGAAATCATCTCACCGCTATCAAGGCCATTCATTAAGGCTGCTTTATTTAAAATTTCCCTGGAACCAAAACCTATTGAGACTTGATCGGTCTTAATTTCATTTAAGTTAGCAATAAGATCGATGAATTCAGCTTTAGCTTTACGCATCGTATATAAATTTGATTCAGAAAAAGCCTTTTTCATTGCGCGCTGTGCAATTATTGAGGGTCCATAAGGATTTTCATTGAACATCATGCGAATCGGCTTGCGATCGCCATTTATGCCTAATGCTGGTAAGCTCGTATATGGAGCTATCAAAGCTCCTCCAAACAATGTTGCGCTATGTTTTAAAAAACTTTTCCTAGAAATACTATTTTTCATATCCAATTTCCGATCTAGCCTAACTTTGCCATGCATTCAATTTCAATTTTTGCTCCAAGCGGTAGGTCAACCCCAAATGTAGATCTTGCTGGTCTATTTTCAGGAAAAAACTTTTTATACTCTTTATTCATATCAGCATAGTCTGAAATATCTCCTAACATACACATACATTTCACCACATCATCCAAAGAAGACCCGTAGTTTTCAAGTAAAGTTTTTACATTTTCCATAGCTTGCCGAGTTTCAGGTTTGATTCCACCTGGTACTAAATCAGATTCACCTGGTTTTCTACCAATTACACCTGAAAGATATAAAATGTCGTCTACACGAACAGCTTGAGAGTATGGGGCATCATTTTTCTTATGAGCATCCGACTGCAAATACTCTACTTTGCTTGAAACTTTTTCTTTGTATGTATTGTCTTGAGTACATCCAAAAAATTGAAAAAAAGTAATTACTGAAATAAGCAAAATAATAGGTTTAGCTAAAATCATATATGTCTCCGTTTTGTAGAAATTAGGAATACAATATATGAATAAAATAAGGGCTCTATCAAATAGTGCCTGTTTTATTACAAGCTAAAGCTTCTGGCAGCTGGGACAGTAATGCGTACCTCGTTGTGTTACAAATATTTTTTTTAATTTTGCTTTGCACCTAGGGCACGGCTCCCCTTGTTTTCCAAATACATTTAGGAATTGCTTAAAATCTCCAGCGACTTGGTTTCCGTATGAAAAGTTGATTATGGTGGTCCCATTAAATTCGATAGCTTGTGTTAGAATTTTTGGAATAGCCTCACTCAAGATTTCAATTTTAGGTTTACTAATACTTGAAGATATTTTTTTAGGATGAATCTTTGATAACCATAATGATTCATCAATATATATATTTCCTAACCCCGCAATGTGTTTCTGATTTAATAAAAAAGGTTTTATCATCCCGTTTGAGCGCTTGATAGACGTTAACAAAAATTCATAATTGAATTCTGATGATAGAGGCTCAACTCCAAGTTTATGATTAAGTATGTCCAAATCATTATAATAGTATACTCTTCCAAATTTCCTATAATCCTTAAAATAGACTGATTTACCGCTTTTGAAAAATATTGCAAAGCTATAATGTTTCAAGCTATCCGCTTCATTTATGTCCATTTGAAGCTGACCTGTCATTCGTAAATGAATACATAGGTATCCTTTGGAAAGATCTAATACAATATACTTACCTCTTCTAAATACATCGTTGATAATTAAAGCCTTGGTTATGCTATTAATCTTTGAAATTGAATGTGTGTTAAAAACTTTTACATAATTATTTGGACTCGTGATTTTACTGATTTGCTCCTTAGCTAATAATGGCTTGAAATAATTCACTACTGATTGGACTTCAGGGAGCTCTGGCATAATAGTAGTGCTAGTCGATTTTTTTAAATGCGAACCAAAGCGCTATAACGCTAAGAGCGAATAACACAAAACTATAAACTAAGAAAAAATAATTTTTACTATTTTCTAAATGAGATGAGTAGAATGAGCTTAAATAAAATGCAGAAAAAGCACAGAGCAGTATTGAGCAAAAACAAAAAATGCTAAACTGTAAATTAAACTTCACTGATTTCGCTTAAACATAGGATTTTCAAATTTTGAAAAATACCCTTTAGGTAATTCAATTCTTTAATATAAGATTCAATATTTGATTTAGATTCAATGATATCTGCAAATGTCTTTCTGCCATTATAGTAGGTAGGATTAAACTTAAAACTTTCAATATAAATGGGATCATTAGAATCTGGTTTTGTAGTCCACGAATCTTGTAAAAAATAATTTTCTGAAAGCCTGTAGTTATAATCTAAAAAGAAATCATCATATTCTTTTGTATGCACATCATGTCGACGTAGATCTTCATTGTAGAGTTTGAATAATTTAGTTTTCAATTCTTCGGATTGGATCATTTTAATTAAATCAGAGCTAACTAATTGGTCAAAAATACCTTGTTGAGGAAAAAATGATCTAAGAGCTCTGCCAATGGATGATAGATGAAACACTATACTATCTTCGCTCATTGTTTTCTTATTATTTAAGTTATCTAAAATAAGATTGCAGCTGTTGAGCGAATAATTTTGCAAATAAATAAAGCCATTAATTTGATTAATATCTTCATCGATTACATTTACTAATTGACTGATTGTATTATTTTTTCGTTCGATCTCAATCTTATTTTGGCGATTTTGCTCTAAAAGAAGCGAAATCAGAATACCAAAAATAATAACAACAAATTCAAATGAGTACTTAACAAGAAAGTATCTTATTGTGCTTGAATTATTTTGACCGGTTTGCAAGGGTAGTTTTTTTAATAAAAGGGCTTATGCAATAAGGCTCTATTTGCAATTATTCTATTTTTTATTCTTTTTCGATTTATTAGTCTTTGCTTTTTTTGCTGGTACATCGAAACCTTTATCATAGGCCTTATCTGAAAAAAGCATCGAATACTTATCTTTGGATTTATTAACCTTTTTTAAACATCCAGCACAACATAGATCAACCACAACTCCCTTTACGGTTACTTTTTTAATATCTTTTTCAGTATGATGACTATGTCCACGGCTTTTACCAGTAACGGGACATCCGCTCTGAGCATATTGGCCTGTTGTCACAAGTTGAAAATTTGCATTGGTAGAAAACTTAGCAGGTGATTCATCAAAGTCCATTTTGCAGCCACCACAGCAAAAATACACTTTTCCTTCTCTATAAGATGAAAATTCATGATCACTTAATTCGCTTTTATTTATTTCATCACCAGATACTACACATATGATTTTATCATCTGAGGGATGATTATTTAATGCAAATAATGATGATGAAATAATTACTAAACCTGATAAAAGATATCTTTTCATTAGTTAACTCCACATAAAAAGTAGTAATAGTTTAATTCCTTATACCTATAACATAAAAAAATAATAGATAATAGCCTATATAAACTAAAAAGCCCTGTCAATAGCAGGGCTTTTTAGTTTATTCAAAAAAAGAGAGCCTATTTATTAAAACCTGTATCATTTGCATAAACACCAATATCCACATGTTTGCCAACCCAATATTTTCCGAGCGCTTTTTGCTCTTCTTCAGTAAATGCTTTTTCAACTAGCTTGGCTTCAGTTTCAGTATCATCGGCATCCTGAATTGAAGCCCATTCTCTAATATATGTTAATGGCCAGTGACCATTATCAATATCATCTGACCAATAATGTGTCACAATGCGCTGACTTAGAATTTTATCATTTTTCATTGTCACTTCTTTAAAGAACTTGTCCATCAATTTCTCTCTTTCCTCAACAGAGCCATTTTCTACTGTGCTTAATGGCTTCCAAAATTGAGTAATAACTGTTACAACTGTTCGCTCAGGCGTTTTGGACTTCTTTCTTTTTTTCATGTAACGGGGATGATTCTCCCAAACATGCGTATCTTTATGATAACCTCTTTGCCTATATTTATTTACAGCTTGAATTGCCTTTGCCCTTTTATCCTTATTTGGCCAAGCCTTTTGGTTCAGATCGCCAGATCCACTAGACCAATCATCAGCATCTTTCATGCTTGCAAATTCATTTACTTCATGATAGTCCCAACTTGCACCAGTCCAATAATGACGAAGGAATAGAGATGATTTTAGTAATTTATCCTTCCTGTTTCTCTTGGTATAATAATCAGAAAATGATTCATTCCAATCCTTAACTGAAGCTCCTTCAACACCTTCTAGAGTTTCTAGAAATTTGTATGATGACCAAACTATCACTGTATTACCCTCAGTATATTGTCCGTACGAAAAAGTACTCAATATAAATAAGGTAGTTAACAATATTTGTTTCATTTTATTTTCTCCTAATTGCTTAATTTAATTTTCATTCATCGCAGGCTGTGGAGAGCTCAATTCCTTTCGCTCTTTTATAATCTCCCGCATTCTCCAGCGAACGACGCGTTGATAAGTTTTTTGCATTTTTTCTGCCTTTTCTTTACCATAGACTTTTTCCCATCCGCCGCCGCCACCAACACCAGTTGACTTTTTTAACTCTTCCATGGAGCTGACTGGGTATTCATAAAGCCATGCATCCGGATTTGAGCCACTTGCTACATGGTAAATATGGTGATAATTTTCGCTTCTGGTCCTCCTTTTAGCGTTGGCACCTGCTTTAGCAACTTCCATATAATCAGTTCCTGTTCCAGGTCCTGTATAGTTCCATGAAAGATGGAAAATAGGCGGCCAAGCACCTCTATTGGGATCCCTATGGCTCAATTCTGGATGAAAAACTAAAAAATCAGTTCCAGTGCTAGAATTATCTACATATGGTGCAACATATCTATTCCAATGATCCACATCAGCTTGGCTACGCACTCTTTCATCAAATGCTTTCCAGGTGTGTGGTCCCGACCAACCCATCAATGATCCATAATTTGGCCCACTCAAAACATCGTAATAGTACTCTGGCCACTGGTCTTCCCCATGATGTTTTGCAACGTGGTCTTTTAAACCCTTTTCTAAATTCTGTGCTTTCCCTTGAACGGGCTTCATATACCAAACACGCCATACCTGCTCTTTTTCATCTTGACCAATCGCAAGGTTAAGGCTTAGCACATATGTAAAGATTAATAAAATTTGCTTCATGTTTATTCTCTCTTTCTATAAAACGAAAAACCCGCCAAAAGCGGGTTTTATTATTGTTATTTAGCTTACCCGCTAGCTATCAGCATCAGCAACGCCGATAATAATCGACTTAACTTTAATAATAATTGATGAGGCGGTTCTTAATAACACATTCAAGAATAGACAATAATTGCATCTTAAGTCAAGTGCTATTACTTGGAAGTAGTATTAACGCGCTCCATTAGCCTTACAATTAATGGTAGGTTATTATTTCTCTTTAATTTTTTAAAGTGACTATTAATGCTTTCCTCATCAAGTGTTTTTAATAATTCAATATCTTTTTTCTGGATTTTGCTGTCTTTTATTTTACCGAGTCGATTTTTTAACATCTGATCATGAAGTTCAGCTTGTATCTTTTTTAATTCAGTAATAAATCGTCTCACTTTAATTTTTTCACCAAATTTTGGCTGATAGAGCGAGAAGAATTCTTCAAGTGAATTGAAAAAAGCCACTTTCTCTTTATAGGTAAGGTGTTTCTTTTTATTCATTTAATTTTGAACAAATGGAAAATTACGGCTTAATAAATTTTAACGTATACCTATCGCTTTCGCCAATTTGCTTGTATCTAGTTTGCATCTTTTTTATTTCTGATTTCTTTAAACCACTATCTCGAAGTGTTGGAGGAAGATTCCAAACGCCACCGGGGTGGTCTTTAGTATCTTTTGGATTTGCATTAATTTGACTAGAACCCACATAGATAAATCCAATAGCCTCAGCATCACGAATCATACATGGTTCACAGGTATATCCTTTTTCATCCATTGTAGAGCTACTTCTATGATCGGTAATTCCAAAAACTCCACCAGGTTTTAAGGTCTTGTATACGGCGCGCAGTTTTTCAAATTCAGTCCCACCTACCCAGTTATGATAATTTCTAAAACTTAAAACCATATCGGCTGACTCTTCTTTTCCATAAACCGAACCATCGAGTAATACTATTTGTGGGTTGCCATAAAGTTTTTTATTTCCTTTTAATCTCTTCATTTCAGCCTTGTAGGAATTGCGCCTGTAATCGCTTTTTGAATCTGGGCTATAAGTAGCTGAAACGTATTTTCCGTTATCTTTTAAATAAGGAGCAAGTATTTCCTGGTACCATCCTCCACCAGGATTTAATTCTACAACGGTCATATTATTTTTGATTCCAAAAAAATTCAGCGTCTCAATTGGGTGTCTATATTTGTCCCTGGCTTTATTTTTTTCTGAACGATGATCGCCTGCAATTATATCATTAAGGGTTTGAGCAAAAACAATATTGAATAAGAAAGTAATAGAAAGAAATAATTTCTTCATTTCACACTCCATTTATATTAAAAAAATAGTCAGCTAAATTAAAAATCATACTCTAAAAAAAGCGTGATAAAATCACTACCTCCTCTAGTATTATTAAATAATTTAACTTTACTAAATACACCAGACCTATGAGAATCAGCAATCCCAAATCTAATTTTATTTAAATTCTCAAAACCAGTTAAATCGCTTAGTCTAAAATCAAAACCTATATTTAAGTAATTCATTAATTTAGAATCTCTACCACTTATCCTTCTTGTCTCCCTTCCTTCTACATAGGGCACATTATTAGATAAAGAAATTCCCTCTCCAATAAAGAATCTTATGGGCATTCTTCTATAATTAGCTTTACGGTGAACCATAAAAAAGAGGTTTACCTGGTTGTGATCTTTTTGATAATTCATCTCATTGTATCTAACCGCGCTTAGCCTCAAGCTGATATCTAAAGGGTAATCTTTATAATTCTTCTTTATAGTTCTAGAAAAATCAATTCCCTTAATTGATGTATGATGAAATTCACGCCTAACATCTCCTAGCACCACAAAACTCATTAACGGCCTAGATTCATAGCCTCCATAAAGACGGATATTATTGTTTGGAGTTTTATGATTTTTTATTGAGGAGGTCTTTGTAATTGGGTTGGCTAAAATTGAAAATGCCAAAAGGGTAATTTCTATCCAAAATAACATATAATAATTTATTTGATAAAATTTCTATTATAAAAGAAAAAGCCTCCATGCGGAGGCTTTTTCAATCAAAAGTGTTGTTAAATTCTTCTCTTTTGAAATGTAGAGATGATTAAAATATCTACAATGGTGTTATATCAACGGCCTTTGGGCCTCTTTCACCATCAGCTACTTTAAATTCAACTGCATCTTCATCGTTAAGTTCTGCTTCACCAGAAACTCCAGATACATGGAAAAAATAATCTTTTCCATCATCACCGGTAATAAAACCGTATTTTTTATCTCTGTTGTAGAACTTTACTTTTCCTTTGTCCATAAAAATATGTCCTTTACTAATTAATTAATAATTTAATCTAGTGAAAACTTTTATAACATGAAAGGGTGTATTAAAACGTTTTAAACTTTTCTTAGAGAGATGGTAAACTGCCAAATATTACTACCTTGGCCAATATTCCCTTCATTGCTAGAAAATGATCCATCGATAAAAAATGGTTTTTGGATATTAAATGATAAAGCGCCAAACCGTGAATTGATCAAATAAGATATGCCCGGAATGAAACTTGTAGATTGTGAGTTTGGTGAAGGCAGGCCATTCCAATATGCCTGTCCGCTTTTAAAAAATGCTACACTATAACCAACCGATGAATCTCGTTGATCAAACCGTTTGAATGTCATCGAAAGTGAGACGTTAAGCGTAGGGGAAGGTCTGTATCCGTATTCGCTTTCAGAGATAGGGTTTTTATAAAGAATGAATCCTCCATAAAACACAGGATTTGTTTCGCGCTTAATAAATACCTGCTGTTCTAGAATATACTTATAGGCACCGCTACTTAAACTAAAATGGCGATGTTCTTTCACCTCTTCTTTATTATTTAAGAAAAATGGATCGGAGGTTAATACGCTCTTTGATGGAACTACCAACCCTCCTCCAATGAAAAATCTTAAACCCTCACCGTGTCCAGCATTTTTAACCAGATACCTTAATAAAATATCCGTATCACCTAAAATATTTCCGTGAGCATTGTCAAAATCGGAATGGCTTGATTCTGTACGATGATGAATAGATTTTTCTTTACTACTCCAATTCATACTCCTTATACCAAGTGTGGTAGATGCCATTAGGTTAAGATTAGGTGACATGCCATAGATCATACTTGGGCGCAGTAAAAAAGTATTCAAATTTCCACTATGCTTGAATGGTTCTTTTTCTAATGGATCATGCCACCAATCAATAAACATTGATTGCATTTGCAATCCGTAGTAAATAGAACCTTTACTAGCGCCAATACCTTTGTCTGCCTCACCAACTGGCAAGGATGGATTACTTCAAAGGGCTCACTGACCGTAAAGCGATGCTATCAGTGTAAAAAAGAGTAATGGTTTATTTTTCATCATCTAAATTTATTCTATAAATTGATTTATCTACAACACTAACTGAATTATTTGGACTGGAAAAAATGAAAAAGATCTTCCGGTTTTTCAAAAAGGTGATCGGGATCGAAAGATGACAATTTATCCTTATCGCTCATACCCCAAAGAACACCTAGAGAGATCATATTGCTATTTTTTGCCATCATAACATCATATCCTGTATCACCTATAAAGAAACTTTGTTCAGCCTTCACATTGAATTTATCTAATACATATTCCGCGCTTTTAGGGTCCGGTTTTAAAGGGAACTCAATGCCAGATCCAATGGTGATATCGATATATTTTGAGAAAAATCTCTCCACGGAATCCATCGTAAATGGATGGCGCTTATTGGATATGATCGCAATTGGTATTTCTTTTTCCTGGAGTAAGTCTAATATCTTATAGATATAGGGATAAACTTTGGTGTTTTGATTCAAGTGCCTTATATAAAAATGATCTAGAGCTTCAATATAACTTTCGGTTGAAATATTGTGATTATCAGGTAAAGAACTTTGAATCAGATCATTGATACCGCCCCCAATATTTTCTTTATAAAAATCGATTGAGTGGGTTGGGTGATTGAATTTTGTTAATACATCATTAACTGCATTTGCAATATCTTCAACTGTGTCTATTAATGTGCCATCTAGATCAAAGATAACAGCTTGGCTGTGATTCGTTTTATTTTTCATTGATGATGTTATTTATTTCAATAATAACATCTTTTTGGTTTGAACAAATTCTTTGGTTTGAATTTGATAGAAATATATTCCTGCAGCTACGTGCTCTCCATTAAAGTTTTTAGCATTCCAAATAGCTGAATGGTAACCTGCGCCCTTTCTTGTGCTTAAGGGGCGTGCTACCTCACGTCCCGTGATATCATATATCACAATATTAACTAGCGCAGCTGTGGGTAGATCATAACGTATGGTCGTAGTAGGATTAAATGGATTGGGATAATTATCCTTTAGTGCAAAGCTAGCTGGAATTGGATTTAAGTCGTAATCCAAAGACCCAGAGCTCATCATATTATTATGGTGATCAATAAACTCATATGAAATACTAACCACTGATTCATTCCGTGAATACGTATTGAGATCAAAGGTTAATTCATCACCTTGAAGGATCTGGTGAATTAAAATCTTTCCGGAGACAGTGTCAATTTTTGCAAGTCTATCGTTTATTACTTGCTGTTTAGCTGGGCGGCTTATTGGGGTAATTTGCATTTCATCTGCAGGGTAATTGATAATGACCTCTGCAGCATGAGCACCATCTGGAGCAATTATCTTTAAGTGGTTAGCATTATGCGATATATCAACTTCTTTACCCTGCTTTATACTTGATCTAACAAGCATCTTATCTAAGTGACCATGATCCCAGTGCCACATATAATAAAAAGCCATTCCATCCTTTAGATCGTACATACCATCGAGCTCAGGAGTGAAAAATGGAACTTCACCTGTAACTGGACCAAGCTCATAGTCAAGGTCTTGGTTCTGCCAAGCGCTGCTAAAGGTATTAAAATCTTTGATATCAATTGCGCCATCCATATCAAAATCACCAAGGTAGCTGATCGTATATTCATATTCATACTTTAATGAAGAATTACCTGCCTTGTCTTTCATATTATTGACCGTCACTGTGATGCGATCTCCACTAGTAAACGGTCCTTCAATAATTAATTCAATATTTTTAAAATCTTTTATCTGATGTTTAACTTCTTTCAAACTATATAATTCAGATTCTGCAGTCACCGAAGCAGATTCAATTGGTTCGGATGCTTCAAAGGAAATGATTATATCTTCTGTTAATAATAAAACTGTTTCAGGCTCGAGAGAGGTAGAGGTGATAGTGGGTGGAACAAAATCGATCTGAAAACCATCGGATGAAGCGATAGCTGATCGATTTCCAGCAATATCGGTTGCTCGAACATTTGAATAATATTTGATATCGCTGACTAAAGCTAAATCATCAAAAACATATACAGAATCTTTACCAACATTAACCCAAGTAGCGAAGTTATCACTACCAACAGAAGTTCCAAGCGATACCTCATAATAATCAATTCCAGAAAGGTCTGTAAACCCGGTCCAGCTTACCGGCAATGTAAGCCTTACCCAATCTAGATCTTGATCATATCCTTCTGAAACTTGACCGATCGCAGGTGCGCCGCTATCAAAAAACCACCTAAATGACTTATCAACTATATTCATATTTCCTGAAGCATCGGTAAAGGTTGAACCAAGCACCTTAATAACAATACGACTATTTTCATTTGGAGTAAAAGTAGCGGTATAAATAGTTGGTGAAACTTCTAAAAAATTATTGATCAGGCCACCCATGGCAGTAATATCATCTGCAACAAAACCTGTTGATGATTCTGATGAGTTAAAGGTT
>MDSY01036309.1_pt1 | contig 14558 bp, 14 predicted proteins | sample 811131 | NCBI WGS metagenome assembly MDSY01 (sample SAMN05326643, study PRJNA326480) | marine metagenome | isolation source: seawater | place: Atlantic Ocean: South West | collected 2010 | reverse complement strand
ATGATAACCAATCATTTTTAATTAATAAGCGGGTTGAATTAATAAATGATTCATTTTTACCATCAGAATGGGTGTAATAGTTACTATATGCCTCTCCTATTGACGACCTGTCCGGACGAGGATCTAAGAACAAAGAGTCACAATATTTGCATTTATAATATGTCCATAAGCCAGGAGCAACACCAAAAGACCAATCTTCAACATCTTCATGAGCTATTTCTCTTTGATCGCAAGAGCAATATGGACAAGAATCTACAGATTCAAGTTTACTTTCATGCCATTTATTCTTCATATAAGACCTTAGAAATTTTGAGGGGTTAATTGTATAATGGAGAAAATTATTTATATAGGATTATGTTTTTTTTCTCTTGCTGCAACACAACATAAAAGAAATATTGGAGTTAAGAAATAGGTACCATAAAGAACCCCATAAAATCTTTCTGTTACTAAGACCACTGTAAAAAGGGCTACTATAAAATTAAAATGACTACTTGTATCGAGATAATATCTTTTTATATTAATTTTTAACAAAGAGAACATAATTAAAAAATCAAGAGCTGAAACAATAACTCCATAGTCTAAAGCAAGCTGAAGCCAGGGAGCTTCTGCTATTCCATATTCTAGAATCGCATCAGCACTCATCATAAATTCTCCAGTAGAGAAACTATGATTACCAATCCATGGCGAGGCTATTATTTGCTCAATGGAACTAGTCCATGCAAGAACACGTAACTCATTTCCAGATATAAAACCTGAGGCTCCTGTGAAAAGAACTCCGGTTTGTACGGCTGAAATTATAGTTGCTGTAAATACCAATGCAGCAAATACGAAGGAACAAGTAACAAGAAGGCTATACTTAATTCGGAGTTTAAGAAGTATATAAAAACTGACTATCAATATTACAGTAAGCGGTGCTCTAAATGTACCGTTTATTAATATAGCAAAAAATCCAAGCAGCATTAACCAACGTTTTTGTAAAAAGAAGCCAATAAAAATACCAGCAACCGAAATGGCAATAGTAAACATAGGATTACCAAAAACACCATGAAGTCTTGGTATAAAATCTCCAGGCCTGAACCCACTTAGTCTTCCAAGCGGGTCGACGCCAAAAATGAGAAGAGATAAGTTGAAGAATAAGTCTATAAAAAATAATCCAGCTAAAGGAAAAATAAATTTTCTAAGATCATCAGAATCAAGTTTAATAAAAAGTATAAGTAATAATAAAATATCACTTGATAAAGTTTGTATAAGTACGAATAGTGACTTTTGGCTAAAAATAAAGTGAATTAACAATATAAAGACAAACTTAAAACAAAGTAAAACAGTTATTAATTTATACCTTGGAACAGTTGTTAGCCTTAAAGTAGATATCATGTAAAGGCAAAGGGCTACAAGGCCAATAGCTATATTAAAAGAACTAACTATTAGCAATAAACCAAGAATAAAATATTTATTAATATTCATTTATATTTGTATTTGTATTAACTAGCATTAGAGTCTGACTTTTTTTAGACAAAATATAGTAAACAACATTAGTCCAATAACCTCAACAGCGACGACTAACATTGCAGATCCATAAGTTCCATAAAAAATTAATATAGGAATTGCAAAAAGTAAACTTATCAATCCCATAGTAGAAATACCAATTAGATACGAGGAATCAAAACCCTCAGGAATAATTATCTGATATATTAGAAATGAAGATAAGGTAGTAATAAGTGGGCTTACAGCCAATATCTTTAATAATATCCCGGCATTCTGAAACTCAATACCAGCAACAAGGTATACAATATTATCTGAAAATATAAATAGAATAATGCTTAAAATTAAAGATAATACAGTTAGTATTATTCCACTTTTCTTTAAGAGGATTTTAGCTGAATATCTATCATTTGCCATTAAATATCCCATTCTTGGAAAAAGAGCATGTGAAATAGGATGCAATATCTGAACTGCTGCCCCTCTCATTCTATCAGCAATATTAAATAATCCTAAGGCTTCGTCTCCAGAATAAAAGCCTAGAGAATAAGGCACTATGGATGTATTTACATTTGCAAGAATTGTGCTTAAAAAAAGTGAGGAGTTCTCTTTTGTAATTTTTATGACTTCATAAAAACTAGGAAGTAGGTAAACCACTCTAAGCCTAATATGCATCCAAAGAAGCATAGCAAGTCCGACCAGTATTGCCACGCTGCCATTAATAATAAAATACCTAGAAATATCATTTGGCCCATTTATAAAATAAATATAAAGTGGTAGTGAGAAAAATTTAACAAGTATTTGTGCAAAAGACGACTCAACTATTTTCTCTATTCCATTCAGATACCAAAGTGGCATTAATAAGTTACCAATAATAACAAGAAGTCCAGACAGATAGAGAAAGTAATCTTTATAAAAAAAATCTATGTTTGATATTAGAACTATAAATATAAAGGAAACTACTAGGGTTATTAGTAACTGGGATGTCCATATAGCAGAGAAAATATTATTTTTTTTATTTATATTATCTCTAAATGCTGCTATAGATTTAGTACCACCGAGATAAAAACCCCAATTAGTAAACCAACATAAGTAACTAAGACTAATCTGAATAAAAACCAATTTACCCCAGCCAGAAACTCCTAAAACCCTTGTTAAGTATGGGATAGCAGCAAAAGTGAGCACAAAGCCAATGCTATGTAAAATAAATAGTCCGCTAATATTATGTTTTAAACTAGGTAGATTGGTTTTAATATTTTTACCCTCAACTCACAAAATAATGATAAGACATAAAATAAGATTGTAAATTAAATACTATTATTTAACCAAATTTCTTTGGTAATAAAATAGAAAGGATTCTTTTAACCAGAGATCTTATGGGCGCTGGAATGTAGGACCTTAAGTTCTTATCAACAGCGACGGATGATGTGCGAATATTAAAATTACTAGAATAGTAATCCATGGTTTCTTTGCATATCCCTATACACTGGTCATAATTTTTTAGTCTTCCATTCGAGTCTTGCCACATCCAATCACTATATAGATTGCAAGGAGATGCCCATCTTTCAAATGAATTATTGAAACGGCCCCAATGTTGAGGTGCTATGACGCACTTCTTTTTTGATCCTAGCTTTGATGGGAAATACCCAAAACTTGAGTTTGAAATTATTGCAAACTTGCTTTGATATAGAACGGTAAAGTCATGCTCCATACTTCCTGGTAAAATATCAATATCAGGTAATACTTCTTTAAAATAACTATCGTCATCAGAGACACCAATAAAATTAGATATTCCATGGATATTTTTCATATTTTCTATTGCATTAGTCCAGTATGAGTCTGGTAAAATTAAATTCTTATGTCTTTTATATTCACCCCCTCTTATGTTAATAACACAAGTTGACTCATCTACAAGGGTTTCATTTAAATAACTATCCTTTAGCTTGATATATGATTTAAGTTTTTCAGGGAATCCATAAAAATATTTCTCACTTTGAAAGCATCCTCTTATTATTGTATTTTTATTAATATTTTCTACCCTGGAATCATAATCTGTTGAAAAGCATTTTAAATCATCATCCCAAAAACATTCTTCATTTAAAACGTCCCATTCATCTGATGTAAAGTTTGAATCTAAAGACTTAGATGATCTAGAATTAGAAACATCTATTTCTAAAAAATGATGGCCTTTAAAATTTTCTGGATCAAAGACGATGTACTCTTGATTATATTTCTCAGCAATCGCCTTGCCAGCGCAATATACCCATAGTTGATTACCAAGACCTTGGCCTTTTTCAAATATCGTTGCAATCATTTAATTTCCTTTATGTGAGTTAATAGCATTATAAATTAACAAAAACTAAAAACTAAAAATAAATACTTACCCAAAAGTATGCAGTAAGCCTTCTTCGAGAGTAATTTCAGCTTTCCATCCAGGCAGCTGAGCAGATTTAATCCAAGGAACCATTACCTCTCTTTCTCGATACTCACGTTTACCCCAGTCAATCCTTACTTTAGCTCCCAATACTCCTTCAAACACTAAGACTAAATCTTTAAGGGATAAAGGTCGATTTGAAGAGATGCCGTATTGAATGTGACGTTCAGCTTGAAGGTCTATCGACTCATATGCAAGTTCATAAGCTTTAATAATGTCATCTATGTGAACCAGGTCTATCATTTGCTCACCAGGAGACATTAATAGCGTTTCTCCTGATTTTGCATAATCATTAAGCAAGCTTAGTATTTTCTTTCGAGGGTCTTTGGGCCCATAGGTATCAAATAACTTTAGTGTAATTACTTTTATCTCATTAGTTTGTAAGTAAAATTCTAAAATTGTTTCAAAGGATTGTTTTGTAGCAGCATATAAATTTACGGGATCATAATCACTATCGTTAAAATGCTGCCAAGATGTTCCAGTATTAATCAGGTATTTGACATTTGAAGATACCATTGCCTCAACCAAATGAGTAGAAAAAACTATATTACTTTCTAAAAGATCTGAAATATTGGAATCATCATGTTTTGCTAAAAAAAGTGATGCTAAGTGAAATACATAAGATGGCCTTACTTCCTCGAATACCTCTTTTAGTTTTTGAATAGACCCATCGTAAATATGATTTGTAAAATTTCCCTCATGCCGACTTAAAATACTTAAATCTGATGCTTCTCTTGAAAGAATGTGTACATCAAAACCTTTGTCAATTAGTGAAAGGCTTAAATTTGAGCCTATAAAACCTGAGGCTCCAGTTACTATTACAGTTTTACTCTTCATCACTATAATTTTTTAAATGGGCTATTGAATGACTTAAAATCAGTAAACCCTTTATCTCTATTGGAGATTATTGGCGCCTCAGCTGGCCAGTTAATTCCAACAGAATTCCATAAAATTCCTGAATCTTGGCTTGGACTATAGACTGTTGAAGTCTTGTATATTAAAGTTGATAGCTCAGATAATGAACAAAAACCATGAGCAATACCTTTGGGAATATAAATCATATTTGCATCTTTGGAGTTAAGAGTAAAAGTCTCAAATTTACCGTAAGTTTTTGATCCCAATCTTAAATCAACCACCACATCAAAAACAGAACCTTCTATACAATAAACTACCTTTACATGGTCCTCAGGAGGCGTTTGAAAGTGAAGGCCTCTTATTACTCCTTTTAGAGATCTAGAGTAGTACTCTTCAACAAAATTATTTTCTAGCCCAGCCTCCTTAAAAGCTTTATTATGAAAAACTTTTACAAAAGAACCTCTTTCATCATTAAATATTTTTGGTGTAATTTCAAAACAACCTTCAATTTTAGATTGATTAATCTCAAACATATTTTGAAACAAACTCATCAACCGTTTCTTGGAAACGAGAGAACATTGATTCTGTAAGGCCATGATGCAGAGGAAGTAAAACCCCTCTTTGCATGACTGCATCTGCATTAGGATAACCCTCATCTCGAACACGCTTTTCGATATCAGATGTCATTGGTTGTCTTAAAACATTTCCGGTAAACACGACTCTAGTTTGAATGTTTCTTTCCTCTAGATAAATTTGAAACTCTCTTCTTGTGAAAGGAGCATCTTCTTTTATTAGGATCGGGAATGCTAACCAGGCAGTGAAGAAATCAGATGACTCAATTGGGTTTGAGAAGAATTGATCATGCTTTGCAAAAAATTCACACTGTCTTCTAAAATTATCCTGCCTTGTTGAAATATTTTGATCTAATTTTTCAAGTTGAGCCATCCCAAATGATGCGCCTAACTCGTTACCTTCTAAATTATATCCCACCGTTTCAAATACAAATTTTGCATCATACTCAATTCCATCTAAATTTACATTAAATCTATTTTCAATAGACTCGCTCCTTTCATCAAACAACGAAGAGCTTCTTCCCCAAGATCTAAGCAGTTTGGCTTTTTCCATAACTGCATCATCATTTATTGCAAGAGCCCCGCCATTTCCAGCACAATTAATAATATGAGAACCATAGAAACTTGTTATTGACATATCAGAATAGAAACCTGAAGACTGTCCATTTATAGTCGCGCCAAGGGTATCCGCTGAATCTTCAATTACAATAAGGTTATATTTATCAGCGATTTTTCGTATTGTTGGCCAATCACAAAGATTGCCCATTAAATTTGGTGCAAGTATAGCAACTGTTTTTTCAGAAATAAGTTCTTCAATTTGTGTGCAATCTATATTATAAGTTAGGGGCTCTACATCAGTGAAAACAGGTACTAGATTATTTTTTACCAAACATCCTATAGATGTTGAAAAAGTTAAAGCTGGTGTTATAACCTCCGAACCAGAAGGAAAATTGAAGGATTCTACGCCAATAAATAATGCCGATGAACCAGAGTTAACATAAAGACAGTGTTTCTTACTAAATAATTCTCCTATTTTAGATTCAAATTTTCTAGAATAATTACCCATTTGAGTAGATTCAGAAAGACATTTGACTACTGCATCAATCTCCTCTTGTCCATAAACAGTTTTAGCGTATGCTATTTGTTCTAATTCTTTCATATTTAGCTCCTTAAAGTCTAAGTTTTTATAAATTTATCTATTTGCGCCAAGCAAAGTTCTCTTGCAGGCATTTTTTTAATCCAGTCCTTATGCCAGGAAATGATGTGGCCTAAAGTTATATCTAAGCTCCACTTAGGCGTCCATCCAAGTTTGGCATTAGCCTTGGAAATATCTAATTTGAGATAATTAGCCTCATGTGGATTATCATTTGAATCATTTACCCATAAAGCTCCATCACCCCATCTTAATACCATTTCATCAAGTATCCATTCTACCGATCTTGAATCTTCCTCTTTTGGACCAAAATTCCAAGCCTCAGAGAAATTTTGATCACCATTGTATAACCTTTCTGCCAATAATAAATAACCATGAATTGGCTCAAGAACATGTTGCCATGGCCTAGTAGATTTTGGATTTCTTATCACCACAGGATTATTTTCTTGAAAAGCTAAAAGAATATCAGGAATAAGCCTATCATCAGACCAATCGCCGCCTCCAATGACATTACCAGCTCTTGCAGATGCTAAAGCTATTTTTGATTCACTATAATATGATTTAGTAAAAGCCCTCGTAACTAACTCAGAACATGCTTTGCTGCTGCTATATGGGTCATGACCTCCCATAGGCTCATCCTCTCTGTAAGCCCATAACCATTCTTTATTCTCATAACATTTGTCAGTAGTAACATTTACAACGGCTTTAACGCTATCAAGGCGACGTATAGCATCTAATAAATTGACAGTCCCCATGATATTGGTAGAGAAGGTTTCAACTGGATCTTTATAGGATTGCCTTACCAAGGGCTGAGCTGCCATATGAATAACAATTTCAGGATTAAAAGAAGATATAGCATTAGTTAATGCGCTTAGATCACGAATATCTGCAAATGTATTTTTTATATTTTTGCCTACATCAGCTTCTGTAAATAAACTTGGAGATGATAATGGCTCTAATGAATAACCGGCTATATCGGCACCCATAGACTCCAACCACAAACACATCCAACTACCTTTAAAACCAGTGTGACCAGTAATAAAGACTTTTTTACCTTTCCAAAAATTAATATTTAAAAGCATGGATTTTTACCATATTTTCCAAGGAGCTTTATTTTCATTCCAGAGCTCTTCAAGTTTCATTTTATCATATAGAGTATCCATTGGCTGCCAAAATCCAGAGTGTTGATACGACATCAGTTCTCCATCATTTGCTAAACTCATTAAGGGTTCTTGCTCCCAAGTTGTTTGATCATCAATAATTCGATTTAAGACTTTTGGAGATAATATAAAATATCCAGCATTTATAAGTGCGCCGTCTCCCTTAGGTTTTTCCTTAAAACTCAATACCTGATCATCCTTTATAGTAATGGCGCCGAAACGTCCTGGCGGAAAACTTGTAGTCATAGTTGCATCCCTTCCGTGACTTTTATGGAATTTTATTGAATTACTAATATCTATATCGCCTACGCCATCACCGTAAGTAAAGCAAAAAGCTTCTTCATCTTTAATATATTCTGAAACTCTTAGAAGACGTCCTCCTGTCATAGAACTATCACCAGTATCTACTAAAGTTACCTTCCATGATTCAGCTCTTTCATGATGAACATTCATTTCATTTTTTTCTATATCAAATGTTACATCTGACATGTGAAGAAAATAATTAGCAAAATATTCTTTAATTATGTAGCCTTTATAACCGCAACATATTATAAAATCATTAATTCCATGAGCTGAGTATGTTTTCATGATGTGCCATAGAATTGGTCTTCCACCTATTTCAACCATGGGCTTTGGTCGCAATGCGGTTTCCTCGCTTAATCTTGTTCCTAAACCACCTGCTAAAATTACTGCTTTCATTGATCTATACTCTTTTTTTATGCCATTTAGACAATTTATTTATAACTTTATTATAATTCAATTCAACTTTATTCTTTAGGTATAAGAATAAATTAAGGGAGATCTGTTCAATGTCTTTATTAGCAATTAGATTGGGATACTGAATTATTAATTCACCCATTCTATTATCAAAATACTCGGAATTATTTGGTTCTACTTTGAGAAATATAGTTCCTGCCTGCCTGCCAAAAGGGTCTTGCCCTGAAGCAATTTTATATTCCAAATTCTTTTTGACTCTAGGATTATTAAATTCTTGATGTCCCCAGCTCTCTATCTTTTTACGGATATCATCAATACTTGCTACACTCGTAAAATGGTAGCCACCGTCATCAAGCTTTCCTGCAAGAATTTCCTGCGGGCCCTGAGCATCTAGTCTCAAATTATTCATTGACATCGATGCCATAAAAGATTTTTCTCCAAAAATACTTCCAAGCCATTTACTACCAATACGATAGTAATTGAAGAAATAAGAAAATTCTTTCTGAATACAAAGAATTGGCCCTAATTCAGCTGTAGAAAAATTCTTTTGAGTGAAGATTTCCTTTGATGGTATCTCATCAATATCGGAGAAAAAAATAATATCATTATCTTTAGCAATTTCAGCCAGGGGAAAATGCATACAGTTCTTATGATAAGCGTCTAAGACCCAATGTAATTCATCTTTAGGAAAGTGAGAATAACCTTCCATAAATTGAGAGACCTTGTTACTAGTTTCTGAATCAACGCGCCTTAAATGTGAAATTACAGAATCATAATTTAAATGAGAGTCAGTGATTTTATAATAAACAATCTTGTCTAAGAAATCTGCATACCTCTCTTTATTTTCTTCAAAGACAAATCTCTTATCCACACCCGTAAAGGTCTGACATGCCTCAACAATGATAAATATATCGACATAAGGGTCTAAATATTTTAACCGAATCTCTAATAAATCCACTTCTTGAAAGAAGAGGAAACAGTCTATGACTTTTTTCATTTTATAATTATCCGCCAATTTTTTTAGTAATGATTTTCACTAATTTTTTGATATATTTTATCATGACACTTATCATAGTTTCTTTTTTTGTAAATCTTGGATAATTTTTGTTTTCTCCCTTCCATTTATGAAAGGCAAATGGGCGCACTCCTTTATTCTCAGGAATTGGCTCTTCTCTTGAAAAGTAGCAAGCTAAATCTAAAGGTGCAAATTTAAATCCTTTAGATTCTAGAAATACTTTATTATGAGCGCACAAAAAACCATCCTCATTAAAATGGCCTAATTGTTCTTCAGTATTCCATTTAAGTCCTAGCAAAGATGGCGCTTCTAATAATTTCGTGCTTCTCAAGGAAACACTGTTTCCAACACGAACGCTATTTCCATTTTCATCCTCAAAGTGCCCCTTAATTTTTGATAGCGGCCAAGGAGCTCCAATGTAATCATAGTCAAGAAATGCCGAATCCCAAGCAGAAGGATTTACTATAAATCCATCAGAATGGACTAAAATAATATAATCAGTATCTATGTATTTATATAATTCGAAACAGATAAATTTACCCCACTCACCAACATCAGCAAAGCTATTAATTTTTATAAAATCATGTGACGTTTTACTTGGAGAGGGATTTTCTGGTGCAAGCAAAAGCACACGAGCAAAATTTATTGACCTTGAACTATATTCTAAAGCTCTAATGTGAGCATTTATTTCTAATCCACTCACTGCAACTAGAGTTACATTATTTAAACTCAATTTTTTTTGCACTATAGGTCTCTTAGTTTAAAAATTTCTGAGAAATCCCATTTGTGGCTAACATAAAAATTATCACCACCTAGTTGCTGAGAGCATTTGGCTGCCCAGAAGGAAAAACTTGAGTTTGATAAATATAAATTTTTTGAAAGACACATAAAACGAAAGTCGTCTAGTGCGCTTGATCCGGAATATAAAAAATTATAATTCAACTTACTAAAAAGAACTTGGGCGTATGCTGAATCATTCGTGATGACTTTTATATCCAAATTTAAATCTTCAGACTGCTGAATAATTTTGTTTACTTGATATTTGTTAATCCTATCATTTATAGGGAAATCTCCACCTCTTACATGAATAGTAAATATATTGGTATGCATAGGGGTTGATATGATTTCTAACTCATCAATTAAAGCTAGTATTAATTGATTCATAGCTATTGAAGTAAAATGATGAGAGTTTTGAAAATAACCAACATCGATGCCATTAGATAAAAAAGTTATTAGGTTATTGCTTTTTTCTTTCAAGGGAGAGTTAAACCAACATCTTAAGCCAACTTTTTTTAGAAAATAATTAATAGCTACTAACAATAATTCATGAAATGTAATTTCTCTAATTTTTAAATCTAATCTAAATGCAAGGTTATCTATATTGAGCCACTCACTATGATTGGAGAACCCGACTAGCTTATATATAAAATTTTTGTTTTTTGAGAGCCTTAAGAGCTCTACAGCACAACCTTGGCTAGAGTGGCTCTGGGCTCGTAAAATCTGAAAAAGTTGATTTCCAACCCCTCCCATTAATAAAACTTTTTTATTAGGCACTTAGGATTTACTCTAAAGAATCTTTAGATTTTTTAATGTTATTAGAGATTTCTAAATTAGAGTCCCTGCCATAACGATCTTCAAATCTTACAATATCATCTTCTCCAAGATAAGAGCCTGACTGAATTTCTATAATCTCTAAAGGAACTTTTCCCGGATTTTCAAGAGCATGAATTGCACCTAATGGGATATAGGTGGATTCATTTTCAGCTAGTAAAAAAGTATTATCGCCATTTGTGACCTTTGCATTTCCTGAAACAACCACCCAATGCTCAGCTCTAAAATTATGCATTTGAACACTTAACTTAGCTCCAGGTTTTACAGTTATTCGCTTAACTTGATAACCTGGACCTTCATCAATCGAATCATATTTACCCCAAGGTCTGTAAACCTCTCTGTGATGCTCCGCCTCTTTTCTTTCTGCAAGCTTCAATTGATCAACAATCTTTTTTACGTTCTGTACACTATTTTTATGAGACACAAGCAAAGCATCTTTGGTAGATACAACTACTAAATTATCTATTCCAATGCCTACGATTAATTTATCATCGGTTTTTAAGTATGAGTTACTAGATTTATGGATAATTACATCGCCACTTGTAGCATTACCATTTTTATCTTTTTCACTACTTTCCCACAAAGATGACCATGATCCTATATCACTCCAGCCAGCGTTTAGAGGAACAACAACAGCATCTTCTGTTTTCTCCATAACCGCATAGTCTATAGACTCTGCAGGACAAGCTTCAAAAGCTTGTTTATTAACTCTTAAAAAATCGTTATCTGTTGAAACATCTCTCATTGATAGTTTGCACGCTTCGTAAATATCTGGACGATGTTTTTTAAGCTCTTCTAAATAGCGACTAGCTTTAAATAGAAACATGCCACTATTCCAAAGGTAGTCGCCTGAATCTAGGTATTCTTTGGCAACTTCAATCGATGGCTTTTCAACAAATCCACGAACATTAAACCCTGGACCTTGAATTTGACCTTTTTTTATATAGCCATAACCTGTATTGGCCTCATGAGCTGTGATGCCAAAGGTAACGAGCTTGCCTGACTCAGCAAGAGGCAATGCATTAGTTACTGTATTTGTAAACTCAGATACATCTTTAATTAAATGATCAGCTGCTAAAACTAGCAATATTGCGTCCTGATCTTTTTCTACAGAAAGTGCTGCAAGAGCTATTGCAGGAGCAGTATTTCTACCTATCGGCTCAAGAATAATTGAATCTAAGCTATTAATTTCACGAAGCTGCTCAGCAACAAAAAAACGATGCTCTTCATTACATAGAGTGACTGAGGAATGAATATCCAAACTCTCAAGTCTTTTGAATGTAGCCTGCAGCATCGTATCTTCGCCATGAAGAGATAAAAACTGCTTAGGGTGAGCTGCTCGAGAAAGTGGCCATAAGCGAGTTCCAGAACCACCAGCCATGACGACCGCTTTAATCATTTTTATTTTCCATTGTATTAATTAGAGTTTTTAAATACTTATTAATTTCAGAGTCCTGCATGCCAACTGCAACATTTGCACCCAAAAATCCCCTCTTATTTCCACAGTCAAAGGTTGCCGCATCTGTCTCAAAAGCATTTAGGCCATCCTGCTTTAGCAATATATCTAATGCATCTGTTAGCTGTATTTCACCGCCTACACCAGAAGAAGTTCTTGCTAATATATCAAGCACTTGAGGTGGGAGTATGTATCGCCCAAGTATTGCTAAATTAGATGGTGCAGCTTTTAGAGAGGGTTTTTCAACAAGGCCTTTTAGTTTAATACTCTTAAATGCCTCCTGTTTTTGCCCTCCTAAATCAGCAATACCATAATTTTCTACAACATTTGATTCAACTCTTTCAACCATAACCTGGCCAACTCCTGTTTCATTCCAGGCATTAACTAATTGAGAAAAACTAAAATTTATACCATTTAATTGCTTGTCTAAGACCAACACATCAGGCAAAAGAACTGCAAAAGGCTCATTATTTAAAAGATGTTTAGCGCATAATACTGCATGACCGAGACCAAGGGCATCACTCTGCCTAATAGAAGTAACTTTGATTCCATCAGGAAGAATATTTTTTACAGTACCAAGAATAATATCCTTACCCTTTTTCTCGAGCCTATGCTCAAGCTCGTAGTTAACGTCAAAATGGTTTTCAATAGCCTCCTTGCCAGCTCTTGTTACTAGTATTATCTCAGTAATACCAGCAGAAATAGCCTCTTTAACAACATGCTCAATGATAGGTCTATCATATACAGGTAATAATTCTTTAGGAATTGCTTTGGTAGCTGGAAGCATTCGTGTTCCAAGTCCAGCAACAGGAATTACAGCTTTAACAATTTTTGCTTTCATGTCTAAAAGGTTAAATAATTTAAACTATGGTACTTTATTAAGAACAAAATTATTTATGTTTTTTTAAAATTAAAATAGTGGAGATAAAGAGCTGTTGATGTACCAAAGATGAGGCCTAATAAAGTTCCAAGAATACATATAATTGATCTAGATGGTTTTGATTTTTTTTCAGGAGCCATTGGAGATGCAATTCGCTTAAAAATATAATCACTAGTTGCCTCTGCCAGCATCAGGGTCTGTATTTGATTCTCTAGTAACTTAGAGAGAGCTCCCTTAATTTCTGATAGGTTTGTTTTCTGAGACGTATCATTAATAAAGTTAATGGAATTTTCTGCAATAGTTTTATCAAGATCGCGCATATGATTATTAATATTTTTGATAATCAGTTGAAGCCATTCTTTAGCAAGAAATGGTGAAACATGTTCAATACTTATAGAAACAAATTTAGTTTTCTTATCTTGTGATATGGCTAGAATTTTTGAATACTCAATGTAAGCCTCTTGATTTGATGGCTTTAGGGGCATCGGGAAACTAACCTTTCTAACCCATTTGTTTTCATTTACATCATAGAGTTTATCGTCATAGATAATTTTATCGCTACCTTGATCCCATTTTTTAGCTGCGATAAGATTCTCAATTTTAATATAAGGAAGTAGTTGTTCGTTAAAAAAATCATAAGACTTAATACGCTCAATAGCTTCTGAGCTTTTTCCAGAAGATCCTCCTGGCAAGGAGATACCTGCGATAGTAGCCAATGATGAGTAATTCCCTATCTTGCTAGTTAATGATTCGTCCTGGGTTGCTGGGGCTAGAAGTGCGGTTGATGTATAAATATTAGGGAGGGATAGAGAGTATAAAACAGAGGAAATTGCAAATATGGATGTTGTCAGTAGAATTAATATTTTTCTATTCCACAGAGCTAAAAAAAGCTCGTTCAGATCAATTTCGTCTTTAAAATTATTTGAGTTTTGGTTGTTCATTTTTGTTTAGTTATAAATAAATTATTATTTTTAAATAGAATAATAAATTATTTCTCTTTGTTTATAAAAACTAATTTATCAGCAATTATTTTGTGATTTTACAATATTATCGGAAGAAAAGATAATAGGTATGTCTAATTGCGAGACATCAGTAAAATGTAAAATAAATACATGGAATTAAAAAAATTAACTTAACTCTTAAGCTACGAGGTGGTACCCGAGGCCGGACTTGAACCGGCACGATATTTCTATCGAGGGATTTTAAGTCCCTTGTGTCTACCAATT
>MDSY01029193.1_pt1 | contig 14558 bp, 17 predicted proteins | sample 811131 | NCBI WGS metagenome assembly MDSY01 (sample SAMN05326643, study PRJNA326480) | marine metagenome | isolation source: seawater | place: Atlantic Ocean: South West | collected 2010 | reverse complement strand
TTTGTTGATCTATATTTTTAACAGGACAATCTTGTTCACAATCCCAATCTGCTATCTCTTCTTTTCCATCTCCATCAGACATTTTGTTTCCCTCATCTATTTCTTGATGACTCCAACCACCCTCGTAAAACTTCCCTATGTTTGCTTTTTGAGTCCAATGCCCATCAGACTTTACTTTTTTAGTACCTGTTAGTTCACAACTCTCTTTATGTATCAGAATGAAATTAGCAGGCCACCTACCCTCTACGTTAAACTCCATATCTCTCCCTCTACCATCTGACATACCTGCTCGACTCTCAGAGTAGACCATCTCTGACTTCCCACTTCCCTTATAAGTACGATTTTCAGTACCTACTCTAGTAGCGTTTATGTTGATCGCTCCACAACCATGTTTGAGAGTGTTTTCAGCTACGCTTCCCTCTAAGGGTTTTCTAAGTAATGTGATGATCATTTCTTAACTCCAATGCAGACAGGCTCCCATGAGGGCTTGAGAGCAGTACCCCAACCCTCCCATGTTTTAGCTTCTTCAGTAACTAATGCTCTGATTGGCAGGTCTACCGCTTTTTGGGTTATACCCACAGCACCTCGACCAATCCCACCATACCCTTGAGAGTCTTCAACCGAAACTCCTTTAGAATAACCTATTACTTCACCCTCAACCCCTGCTTTCTTTTCAAACTGTTTGGCGAGATTGTGCGACTTAGGAAATCCTGAGCCGTAAACCCAAGCTTCTACCCTCAAGTCTGAGAAACCTATTTCTTCCATCATCGCTATCAAGTGATGGAATGTCCTAGAGCCTGAGAAAGATTTGATAACTCCATTAGGTTTTAAGACTCTATACGACTCTGCTAACCAAGCTCTATGCCACTCTCTTTGTTGACTTCCATTTCCTATGTCATCCCAACCTTTTGACATAAACTTTAGTCCATAAGGTGGGTCGCATATCACTGCGTCAACTGAGTTGTCTTCTAGGTCTTTCAGTCTTTCTGCACAATCTCCAATCTTTATTTCTATCATTGATCGTCATCTTTCTTAAATTGCTTGAAGAACCTAGAAGCCCCTCCCTCATCTCCAAAGTTCTTTGAGAAGCTCCCATCTTCTTGACCTATATTTCCTCCATACGACCCTTTCCCGACATTCCCACTTTTCCTAACGTAAGAGTTTGGAGACTTACTTATCCCACTTTGTTTATCTAGCTCTTTAACAGGACAACCTTTTACACAATCCCAATCCTCTATTATTTCCTCGCCCTGATGTTGATCTTTAGCTCTTTTCTTTAACCCGTCTTTGTAAAGACCTACTTCTCTTTCAGTACCACCAAGATCAGAGTTCTTTTTCCCCTCTTTAATTTTCTTAGTGCCTGTCATTTCACAACTCTCTTTATGAATCAGAATGAAGTTAGCAGGCCACCTACCTACTGTGATCTTACCCTCAAAGTTATCTTTTAAGCCTGATTGGAAAACAGTAGATTTATGTGAGTTTGGTGATCTTCCATTCTTAGAGGTGTCTTGGACTATATTTCCGACTCTACTGTCATCTATGTTGATTGCGCCACACCCGTGATTAAGGGTATTTTCAGCTACGCTTCCCTCTAAGGGTTTTCTAAGGATAGTTATGATCATTTCTTAACCCCAATACAGATAGGCTCCCAAGATTTCTTTAAAGTTGTACCGTAGCCCATGTAAAGAAAGCCCTCTTTAGTTTGAGGGTCAAGGTCAAATGCATTAGAAGAAAGACCATAGTCTGACTTTCTAGTGCCATGTTCTAATCTAAGTTTGTTGTACCCTGTTTTAACTTCTTTTCTATTTCCTTTAAGTTTTTTAAAAGTTTGGTTATTTGCGTTTCCAAACAAAATTGTCGCCTCTATGCCTTTGGCTACATCATAGTTCCCTATCGGCATACCACTTGTGTAAACCCATGCCTCAATTTCTATTTCTGTAAAGCCTACTTCAATCATAACTGAAGTTAAATGGTGTAAGGTTTTAGGACTAGAGAATGACTTAATAACTCCGTTAGGTTTTAAGACTCTGTACGACTCGGTTAGCCAAGCTCTATGCCACTCTCTTTGCTGTTTTCCATCTCCGAGGTTATCCCAACCTTTTTCTAAATATTTTACTCCATAGGGTGGGTCGCATATCACTGCGTCAACTGAGTTATCCTCTAGGTCTTTTAACCTTTCTGCACAATCTCCAATCTTTATTTCTATCATTGGTCTTCATCTTTCTTAAATTGCTTGAAGAACCTAGAAGCATCTCCATTACTTTGTTGGTCTATAATTTTAACAGGACAATCTTGCTCACAATCCCAATCTGCTACAGTCTCTTTTCCATCTTCATCTGCATAATCAGTACCTACTCTTTCTTTCCCCCCTCCATAAGCATTTTGACCCCCTATAGATGTGGCTGATTTGTGGTTATTCACACTTGTTTTAACTTTCTTAACTCCTTTTAGCTCACAATTCTCTAGGTGAGTCAGGATAAAGTTAGCAGGCCACCTACCAACCGACTCTACAGGTTGGATTGGTTTAGACACCCAATCATCATCATGCATGACTCCTAAGCTACTCATAGCTGTTGAAACCATAACTTTATCGCCAACTCTAGTAGCGTCTATATTAATAGACCCACAACCATGTTTAAGAGTATTGTCAGCTACGCTTCCCTCTAAGGGTTTTCTAAGGATAGTGATGATCATTTCTTAACCCCAATACAAACTGGTTCCCATGAGGGTTTAAGCGCAGTACCCCAACCCTCCCATTGTTTACCCTCTTTGCTTGATGAGACAGTTAGATCAATACTTGTTTCTTCGTACTCTTGGTCAATGCCTGCCATTTTCCCCCCATGCTTATTCGTACCTTTAATCTTACGAGCAGAGCCTGACATTTTTTGAGAACCTATTACTATTCTCTCAGCACCTAATTTCTTGTCTATCGCTTTACTTACGTTTAGTGATTTAGGAAACCCTGACCCATAAACCCAAGCTTCTACCCTTAAGTCTGAGAAACCTATTTCTTCCATCATCGCTATCAAGTGATGGAAAGTTCTCGAACCTGAGAAAGCTTTGATAACTCCATTAGGTTTCAAGACTCTATGAGCTTCTGTCAGCCATTTCCTATGCCACTCTCTTTGTTGGCTACCCTCACCTATATCGTCCCAACCTTTAGACATAAACTTGAGTCCATAGGGAGGGTCAGAAATAATAGTATCTACACTGCTATCTTCTAAGTCTTTCAGTCTTTCAGCGCAATCTCCAATCTTTATTTCTATCATTTTTCAACACTCTCAAGTTTATGGTATTTATGTAATAAGTCTTTAGAAATACTTCCCGTTGATTTGTAATCAGACATCACTTGATCTAATAACTTCCTGTAGGGGTTCAATCTATCCGTAAAAAACAGGAAAGAGTTTGGAGATAAGATTACTACGAGAACATAGGAATTGGGGAGCTTTAGCACCTCAAGAGATCTCATTAACATAAGACCCTCGTCTTCACTCTTTTCTGATCGGTCTGAGGGTAATATATAGTATCGCTTTGATTCTTTTAGAAATAAGTGGCTCTTTTTCCCTTCAAAAAATGCACTTTTTACGGAGTCTCCCTTAATAAATGCCCACTCAAAAAGGTTAAGATCGAGAGGTTCAGAGATGCTTCTATAACTGATTCTTCTACTTCTCATTTCTTATTTATTATCCTTGCTACACTACAGATCATCGTGGCGACTGAGAAACTAGATCGAACTAAAGAAATGAGTCTCGTAAGAGGGAACGGCTCATACAGTTTAGGTGAACATTTCTTTGCTTGATCTAAAGTGTTAAGTTTCTTATTGATAGCAACCACTCTTAATGGAGCGATTAAAGCCTTATCTATTATAGGGTGGATTCCTTTTATTTCAGAGAGGGTAGGGATAGCTCCCTCAACATGACCTCCGTCCAACATCATACCCATTGAGAGCATTGCTTTTTCAGCTTTATTTCTACGAAGTCTCGCTTCTGCTTCTGTAGTACCTCCGACTTTAACTCTGATCAAAGTACCTCCCAAAGAAGCGGCTCTTTTCCTCCACAAATCTTGTGTGTGAGAATGGGGTGAGTTGTTTGCTTCATATAGAAGTTGGGAAATGCGCTCGGCTGTTACTTCTGCGTGATCATCGTAAGGGTCTATAATCATTTCTTTGTTTTTGAGGGTGATCTCTTTAGCAGAGCCGAACATATATGGCTTAAACTCTGAGTGTAGAAATGGGTCGTAAAGAGTACCTCCCGTAAAAGAGGCGACATCTTCGAGCCACCCTTTCCCCCAAGTAACTAAAGGGGCTTCTACTCCATACGCTTCTACGACACCCTCATCTCTATTTCTCTTAATTGTAGCAAGAGCTTCGCCCCTCATCATAGGGGCGATAATCACTAAAGGTCTGTTGGGGAAAGTACCCATAAGCTCAAGAGGTTCAGCAACATCTTTAAAGCTAGAGACTCTGATCGGGAGCAAAGCAACCATAGAGCCTTTTAAAGAAACCTGTTCAGAAATATGTAGAGGTCTAGCTTCTGTAAGTAAGCTCTCGGACTCGACCACTTCACAACCTGTACCTCCATACTTCTCCAATGAAATATGAGTTTCAGCTCCACCTAGAAATACAGCGTCAGCAAGTTGGTCTGCAAAGTCTAAGTCTTCTCCTACTGAAATTAGATGCTCTTTTTTGGACTCGATTGCTTTTTTAGAAATACTATCTATTACTTCATCTAGGTGAGATAATATTTCTTTAGTGAGGTCGGGGTGTCCACCATGTTTGTGCTTTGCTAATGATCTTATCAAAGAAATGGTTATAAAAGCACCTAGCTTACCTCCATCACCACTCCCAACTACGTCGAGCAGAGCACTTTGAACTAATTTGTGTCTAGGAGTCCATTCATTAAGAGTAGATTTAGCTGAGAGATTAGAAAAATGCTGATTATTTCTAGTGATGGCGATACTTTTCCCACTAGAAGCATGGGAGATGACCAATAATGATGATATTTCTTCTATATCAGGTATCATTTGTCGGAAACTCATTTATATCCTCTCAGAAAGGTTTAAGAGATGTCGAGTACCATAACTCAATCAAGAAAAAGTGCCTGTGCATACAACGCAAAAGCGTCTCAAAGCGTAGGTTGGGGTGGAAATATCCCACAAGGTGCGATAGATATATATCAGAATTTGTGTATGCCTTATGACAGTAGTGAGTTTGCACTCGCTGTTGAGGCGTTCCAAGAGGACACCTTTGGCGCAGGTTCTCACGTTGATGGAAAGTTAGGTAGAGGTACATGGTCTGCTCTTCTTAAAGAGTTCGATCATGTAGATGATACCCAACCCTTTTGGACATTGAACGATAGGCGAATTAATGTAGACATTGATTCTACAGTTCAGACTATTAATTTTGACCAAAGAGATGGACTTGACTTGCACAGGTTTGGTCATTTCTCAAGTCGTAAAGGGAAGCGTCCTACGATAATCGTAGTTCATTGGGGGGGTTTAGACCCTGTTCATTGTCATCGAGTATTTTCAAATCCTGACCGAAAAGTAAGTTCCCACGCAGGGATTGGGTTAAGCCCCGATGGAGAACCTACTATTTATCAGTATCTTGATCTTCACCACAAAAGCTGGCACGCAGGTTGGGCAAACTCTTATTCTGTGGGTATTGATATTTGTCAGCAACCGAGTTTGAAATGGAAAGACCACTATATTAAAAAGAGCTACGACATTTCAGTGATCGACAATGATACAGGTCGAGGAGATAAGAGAGTTTTAAGTCTTGACCCCGATGTGGCTCTCGCAGTTAAAGAAGCGATCAAGTCTCTCTGCGATGTTCTTGACATTCCTTATCAGTGTCCTAGAGGGTCTGATGGTCAGTCTTATGACGGAGACTTCTATCATGGTGTGGTAAATAAAGAGTATCTTACAGGTGAGTTTACGGGGGTGATTGGTCATCATCACATCACCCAAAAGAAATGGGATTGCGCTTGTTGGTGGGATCAGATTTGGGAGGACTGATAGACACTCTCTGCTTTGAAGCCTATTCTCTATATTCTCAAGGAATGACGTATAGAGAAATAGGGAGAGCTTTAGGTATCTCTAGCAGACAAGCTACTTACCAAGCTAAAAAGTACGCTAAGTTGACTTCATCTCCATTCCCTCTACCTCGCAGGAGAAGAAATGGAGAGTATCTTCATGCGCTTTATAAGAATGGTATGAGTGTGAAAGACATCGGTAAGCTGATGAGTCTCCACAAAGATAAGGTATATTTCCGTATTAAAAGATTCTGTGAAGATAGAGGTTTGCCTGAGCCTTTTAAACATGATCAGGGAGACTTTGCTTTAAGGCTCAGACTCACCACAGAAATGACTTATGATCAGATCGCTAAAATGGCAGGATATTCAGATCGTATTTCTTGTTATAAAGGTGTCCAAAGAGCAATCAAAAGACAGAGTAAATAGTACCTCTTTTATATCGACCCTCTTTCACATAGATAATTCAGAAAGAGGGTCGATATGAATCCGTTAAAAGCAGACAAACTTCAACTTGGTTTCTCAGACAACTCCCCACACATTACAAGAGGGGCAGGCTCAACTCTTAGTTTATACGACCCTAACATCGGCTCGGTGCTTCTAGGCACACTGATAACAGAGAGAGGTTTGGACAACTTCGCCACTGTTTCTAAGTCTCTTTTGGGTTCAGATTACTCCACTATCCAAAGCGCAGTTGACTCACTTCCTACAGAGGGAGGTACTGTGATTGTTTATGGGGGTACTTATACTGAGCAGATTACTATTTCAAAGCCTGTTGTTTTTCTCTCAAGAGGTACTGTTAATATTGAGTCTACAGATACGTCTTGTATTTCTATTTCAAGTGCCTCAGTGGTTTTAGATGGCTTTAACTTGGTAGTTAAGAGTCAGTTAGGAAATACAAATCCATCTGCAATAGAAATAACTTCAGATGGAGGAGCCTCTTATACCACTACATTGAGAGGGTGTACTTTAGATATTTCAGGACACGCTAATGCTGAGTTTATAACTAGCTCGCAAGCGGAGGTCATTGTATCAGATACCGAGTTTACAGGGATTGGGAAGATTTCTATTTCTTCTGCTACGAGCTTTTTATTAAAGGGTTCTTCTACTTGTCCTGAAGTTGAGCTGACTAATCTTATTTCAATGAGCTACATTTCAGCTAACCAAATAGTGGGCATAACTTTAGTAGGCTCAGATATTTCTGTAGAGGGTCGGCTTGCTGTCTACACAGGAGATAACGCTTCTACTTTAACTAAGAGTCAAATCGTATTTGCTAGAGACTTCCAAGCTGAAGACGTGGTGGACATTACGTTCACTTGCCCTTTAAGTACCGATCAATACATGGTTCTTTTTGAAGATAACTCTCAAAGAGAGATTCCTGTTATTTCAAATCGCACGAATACAGGCTTCCGTGTTTCATTTTCTAACCCATTAAATGAGACTGTTCGATGGTCAATACTGATGTAATCTTATATGAGTAAGTGAACAAACCACTTACTTGTGTGAGGACTAATGAGTTTAGATACAAAGTACAGACCAAGAAACTATAAAGATGTCTTAGGGCAAAGAGGAGCAGTAAGAACCCTCAAGGGGATTGTTTCTGAGGGAGCAGGTTGGAAACAGTCTTATCTTTTTGCAGGACCTTTTGGTTCGGGTAAAACGACATTAGGTCGTATTCTAGCTCGTGCCTTGCTTTGCGAAGCCCCTATTGATGGAGAGCCTTGTGATCAGTGTTCTTCTTGTTTAGGTATGCTTTCGGGTGAATCTGACGCTTTTATTGAGGTAGACGCCGCTACGAATAGTGGCAAAGCTGACGTTAAGAAGATACTAGAGGAAATAGATTACACCGCTTTCTCAGGTAGAAGAAAACTATACCTTTTTGACGAGTCTCATCAGCTCAGTAAAGACGCTTTAGACGCACTTTTGAAGCCGATGGAAGACAACAGGAAAGGCTCTGAAGAAAAGCGATTAGTCGTAATCTTCGCCACAACAGAACCTGAAAAAATGAAAGCCACCGTGTTGAGTAGGTGCGCTCCTGCTTTCATTATTCACCATGTTGACTCTGAAGAGATCGCTGATCGTCTTGCTTGGGTTTGTGATGAAGAGGGTTTTACCTATGATAGAGAAGCCCTTATATTGATTGCTGATTTTACAGAGGGTCATATAAGAGACGCACTTAAAGCTGTAGAGGGAGTTGCTTCTTCAAACTCTAAAAATGTGTCTCTTGAGGCTGTGAGGTCGTACCTCCATGTAGATAGAAATGACCAAATTTGTAAGTTGCTTGTTAGTGAGGGAGCTGAGACTCTCAGATTATGTGATGACATATTGTCTTCAACACCCGTTGGTGTAGCTTTTGATCGTTTGTTATCTGCAACTATGTTTTCCATTTCTTTAGGATTAGGTTCGGGTACTCCACCTCCCTTTTGGAACAAGAGTATACTCTTAGAGGCTTGGGAAAAGAGAGGTGAGCGATTAATCGACCTTGCTGAAGCTATTTCATCTAAGCCTAGAAGATCAACGGAGTCTTTATTCAAGTGCGAGCTTTACAAGTGGGTTCGTCAGCGCACTGTTTTTTCTCAAGTGGTCGCCTCTCAAATAGTAGAGACACAAAATAAATTTCAAAATTCTGAAGACCAAAATCTTGGTTCTACAAACGAGAACCAAGATTCGCTCCAACCCCATAAAGAAAGTAAAGAAAAAAAGTCTGAGGTTTCGTTGATGTTGTTCGCTTCTTGGGTAAAAGAAATAAAAGATGCGTTAATCGAATCAAGGGAGTCAGACTTTGAAACTAAGACAACCGACTTGGGTAGTAATGACAACTACCCTCAAAGGTGAGGAGGAAGCAAAGGCTGGGACACTAGCTAAAGTCCTCAGCACCTTGTCGGGGATAGAAATAGAAGATATTTATGTCCCCGTTTTAAGAGGTGGTTCGAGTAAAGCTACCTTTTTAGTTGAGGGTTATATCTTTGTTAAGTCGGGCTACCCAACTACTAAATACTATGACATTTCTAGGTCTATCTTTATCGAAACAATGATTAGTCGGTATGACCGAAGTAGCGACATGATCTCTCAGGGTACTATCTTAGATTCTGAGCTGAAAGAAATGATTAAAGAAGCATATAGTTTAGGTGGTCGGTATAAAGAGGGGGATTATGTGGAAATAGTTGAGGGGGACTTTAAAGGGTGTGAGGGGGAAATAATGACGATTATTTCTGATGGCGAGGGGCTTGGGGGTTGTTATTATAGTATTTTTTTGAAATTAAGAAGTGCTGAAGTTATTGTAACTGTTGACGTTTTTTCTGTAGGGGACTTTAATGGATAACCATATTATGGAGCGTATTTTCTCCAACGAACACTCTCTGAGCTACTTACCAAGCTACTCAGAATATGCTTCGGAAGAAACTTACGCAAAGATTGATAAAGTTATAGAACACATGAGTCGAATAAACCCTATAGAAGCCGATATGGTTGAACTTCATCTTCTTAAAGGAGTTCCTCAATCAGCTTTAGGGAAGATATTTGGGTATACTCAACCAAATATTCATTACAGGGTAAACCGAGCATTAGATCGAATAAAGATTTTAATGCAAGTTCCGATCTTTGAAGAAGACGAGTTGCTCAAAACATTGAGTCAATACTTTTCTGATACGAAAGACATTAAGGTAATGGTACTTCTTTACCTCTACTCAAGTCAGAGTCATGCGGCTCGTGTAATAGGGGAATCACAAGGAAAAGTAAGATATAGGTTTTTAAGATGTCTGAATGCGATGAAAAAAATCGAGAGCCTACAGGAGATACACCTAGCACTCGACACGATCAACTCCAATCTCACACTGCTGAGGAAGAGCGAAAAGATCGAGGAGCCTCGCAGGGTGATTCTGTAAGTATTATTTCTAAAAAAGTCGCAGAGCGTTGGCTAAGGAAAATCATTAAAAACGAGTATTCGATCACAATACACCCGAAGTCTTGTGGGTCTATTCCTGAGAGGTTAGTGAGAAGCCTTAAAGATGATGAACTAGAATGTACTCTTAAAGATGATAAGTTGACAGTTACAGGGAAAGACCCTTTAAAAATGGCTACCCTTATAACGATACTTAAAAACAAAGGCTACTTTGTGGAGGGTTGTTGATGATACTTCAAGAAACGAGTCTTTCTTACTCAGTACCTACGGGGCAGGGGACTTTCAAGTTCACTGTTTCTTCCAATAAATTTGGTGCTATTTCCGTTTCCTCAATCACAAGAGACAACATCTCTGTTATAGGGAGTTATCCTTTAGAGGTACAGCAAGCCGTCAGCACTGCTATTTCAAAGTTGGAGATTATTATGGCGAACATATCTACTCTTAGCGGTGTTATTTCTTTTGCTAACCAATCCGAAAAGAGTGTTGTATTTGACTCTCCTATGCCGAATACAGACTACCGAGTTTTATTCTCTGTAGACGACTTTGTTTTTGTTAGAGTTAAGAGTCGTACCACAACAGGCTTTGTAGTAGAGTTATCAACAGCTTTTACAGGGTCGGTTATGTACGATATTATCGTATGACAACAGACCATTTCTTTAGCTACTTTATATTTAGTAGGTAAAGAACAAAACTTCAGATACTTACGAGGGGTAAAGCCATGTCAGAATTAATTGACTCACTAAAAAAGCACTTCAGGGGCGATGAGACTTTTGTGATCTCAAATGAGCGCACAAGTTCGATTGAAGTAACTACGACTAAAATGTTCAACATTAGTGTACTAGATAGCCTAACCGAACAGGCTTCTTTAGACGTTAAGAGTGAACTACTATCGAGAGGTTACTCAATCAAGTTTTTTAACGCAGAAGACGGTATCATCAAAGTATGCGTTTATGATCTTCCTATCGCATACTTAGGGGGAGTCTTCAGCTCAATACCTCTCTTCAAAGGCTCTGTTAAGATCGTCAAAGGAAGCCACCTAGAAATAGATGTCGCTAAGGCTTATCAATATAAGCAGACCCTCAAGTCTAAAAAAGAAGCCTTTGTCAAAGAGGTGAGCCGTAAGGTAAAACTCGCTGTTGAGAGAAGTCTCATCTCTAAAGAAACACCTATTAAGAAGAATGAAAACCTAGCTACAGGTCAGGTAAGTTTCACTCTTTTAGTAGGCTAAAAAAAGCCCTCGACCCTAAGCTACCGTTTATCGAAGAAGAAGGGTGTCAGAGGTAGTTAAGGGTCGTAATGCCGTTTGAGTCTTATGATTTTCACCCTTTCTTATAAGGCGAGGAAACGGGGCTACTTATTAAGCACTCAAGTTCAACTCCGATCTCTGAGAGCTTTTGACGAGCCACCCCATTTCTATCTAAAACTGCAACTACTTGGTTCACCTTAAAGCCCTCTGCTCTACAGCTTTCGATTGCTTTAAGAACTGAACCTCCTGTAGTGATCACATCTTCTATGATGGTGATATTTGAGTCGGAAATAGTTAAGCCCTCTACTTGCTTCTTTGCTCCATGATTTTTCTTCTCTTTTCTGACGTACCCAAAAGGTGCTCCCAAAGAAAGAGCAACCGAAGTAGCTAGAGAAATAGAAGCCGACTCCACTCCAAGAACGTGATTCTGATCTTTAACAAGTCTCGAAATACCATGACTTATTTCACTGAACAGATCAGGGTTATTACTTGCTCCCCTGAGATCAATGTAAACGTCAGAAGTCTCTCCGCTACTCAGTTGAAATGACCCTCTCTTTATCAAACCATCTTGTTCAATCTTATCAGATAAGTTGAGAGGGGTTGTAGACTTGTGTTTAGTTTCTTTCAGTAGTCGGAGAGCTTTCTCAGGGTCAGAGCTGAAGATGACAGATCGGCTAACCGAGTAGAGGACATTAGATAAATCACTTCTAGGTTTACCTCCCTGTACTCCAACACCTGGCGACAATATTAAACTGTCATTTCCTAGATATTGACTAACTTCCGACAAGAGTATTTCTGAGTTCGAGGGGAAAACCAAACCTTGCTTCTCTTTCTTCACAAAGTCCACGACTTCTCTCCATGCAGACCTTTGCGCTATCCAATGTTCCTTGTTTGTGGTCTTACATAAGATGAAATTAGTTTTGCCTTTGTACTTGAAGAAAGGTCTAAGAGCTTCTAGCCCAACGTAAGGATTAAGAGTAGTCCCACTTGCTCCAAGTTCTTCATACACATACTTTGCGTATTTCTCGTTGGTATGCGGGACATCTCCTAGCTTGCCATCATATATCCATTTCTTATTTCTCTTGTTCAGCTCTGCGGATATTTGCTTGGTTAAGTTAGGGTTGAACGCAGGGTTGAGTTTAAAGAAATCAGCGTCTATCATTTCTATAAGTTTGATGTACTCTCCTAGAGGAGTTTTAGAATCTAAATCAAGACCTACACAGATCTTCATGTAAGGCTCCTTTCATAATAATCTTTTATTAATTTCCTAGACCTCAGAGGGTTGAATAGTACGGTACTTAAACTGAAGTAATCAGCCCCTACGTCTTCATATCTCAAGAGTGAGTCAAGGTCGTATATCCCACCACCTCCGATCACTTTTACACTAGGTCTTAAAACTTTCAAGTCTCTGATCGTCTGTAGATTTCTTTCGACCAAAGACTTTCCTGAGAGCGCACCCTCTACAGTTTTTTTTGTGTTTGAAATGTGAATGGTTTTAACGCCCATATCCACAAGCCTTAGAAGATAATCAAGGGTACAGATATGAGGTGCTTTTACGATAACATTCTGAAATGAGTGGTTCATTTCCCCAAGCAGATCTGAAGGTAGTTGATTTACCTCAGCATTGGGGCATGAGATATTAAGCTCGACTCCTATAACTTTAGGTTTGCTTTTTATTTCCTCTACTAGAGCGTACCAATCTTGATCTTCAAGAGAGCTGATAGAAATGATTGCTCTTTTATTAGGGATAGAATGTATACCACCATTTCGTAGACCTACATTATTTAGCCAACCGCCCTCTACTCTTTTTAGAGTTGTAAGGACTCTCCAAAGACCTCTTCTTTTTTTGAGCGTGTACGTTCCTAAAATACGAGTTGTTTTTCCTGAGTGTGAGGGAGAGAAAATCTGAAGATTACTCATAGGGGGGGATAGAACTATCTTTTCCATGCGCTAAACTCTCTAGTTTTTAATAGGTCGATTGTTACTTTATACCTACCCTAGAATGAAGCATTAGAAATAAAGGAGTCTGACATGAGTACATTTGGTACAGGCACAACCACAACAGGTGGAAGTTCAATAGTCTTAACTGCATTTTCAGGTACAAACGGAGTGCAAGCAGGCACTGACGGTCTTGTTCCAGGTCCTTCCATCGCACAACAAGGATATGTACTTGGTGCAAGTGGCGATTGGGTGCTGACGATTAAAGAAATCGCTGACTTAAATGACAGTTCAACGAGAATTGCCACCACTGATTTCGTACAAACTCTGATCGGAAATGCCCAACTTGGTGGTGGAAATGCTAATCTTTCAGCACTAGGTGATACGCAATTTGCGAACTTAGCTGCGGATCAATTCTTACAGTACAACGGAAATAAGTGGGTTAATGTTACTTTCAATCTTGATACCATCGCTAATGTGAACTTAGCAGGGTTGCAAGTTGGAAACACTATAGTTTGGGATGGTAATGAGTGGGTGCCAGGTATTGGGGGTGGTGGGGGTGCAAACGCACTTAATGATCTTACTGACGTTACTATCGCAGGAGGTGCTGAAAATCATTTCTTGGTAAGAAATAATGCAGGTCAATATGTAAACCGACTCATTTCTACGGCTGACCTTTCCAATACAGCTAACGTAGTCTTAAATAATGCTGACGCTACTTTCGGAAATCACAACTACGACTTTACAGGTGCTACTACAATCACTGTCCCTGCTCCAACGCAAGATACTCATGCTTCTACTAAGAAATATGTAGACGATCAAGTAGGTGCAATCAACATTGCAGGTAAGCAAGACGCTGACGCTTCCCTTGATACAATCACAGGTATTGCTGATGGGGATTTACTCTTAGGTGATGGGGCTAACTCTTTCGAGAAAATAAGCGTACAGGCAGGAGTAGAAACTTTCTTAAAGGGTACAGGTAGCGTAGGTACTCTTACTGATGTAGACCTTACAAATGTCGCTAATGGCAAGATTCTAAAATATGACAATGGGTCTTTCGTAGCAGTAGACGAGACTGATACCAATACTCAACTCACCGATGATCAAGTTAAAGATATTGTCGGTAATCAAATGCTTGGAGGTACTGAGACAGGTATTTCTGTCAGCTATGACGCAGTAAATAGAGACATCGATTTCGTAGTTAGTCTTGCAGGGTTCTCTATCAGAGATTTAAGCGATGTTTCGGGTGACGCTTTAGTTAATGGCAAGATTTTAAAGGTTGATAACGGAGTTCTCACTCAAGTAGATGAGACAGACACTAATACGCAACGTACTGACGCAGAAATTCAGACTGTTGTCGGTGGTATGGTTTCAAATAATACGGAAACAGGTATTACCGTAACTCCTCAAAATGATGGAACTCTCGACTTTGAGGTAAGTCTTG
>MDSY01129989.1_pt1 | contig 14565 bp, 10 predicted proteins | sample 811131 | NCBI WGS metagenome assembly MDSY01 (sample SAMN05326643, study PRJNA326480) | marine metagenome | isolation source: seawater | place: Atlantic Ocean: South West | collected 2010 | reverse complement strand
TTGGGCCTCCGGTCGACGCTCGCCCCCGCGCGACGACCTCTCCGTTCGTCTCTTCGCCCGCGTCCGTCCTTTCGTGGACGGCGACGCGGACAAGACGCGATCGCTCCGGCCCTCGCGCCCGGGCGCGAGCGACCTCGACGTGGTGACGCGCCGCGGCGAGGTTCCGTTCCGTCGGACGTTCGAGTTTGACGGTGGGGTGTTTTGGGAAGACGACGACGAGGTTCGTCCCGCGAGCGCGGCGGCGGCGTGTTTAGCGGACGCGACTCGACGCGGCCGCGACGCCACGATGCTGGTCGTCGGATCCGACAAGGGCGGCAAGACGCACGTCGCGGACGCCGTCGTCGCCGCGTGCGCCGCGTTCCTGGACCTGCACGCCTTCAGGGCGAACGAACGCGCGGCGGCGAAGGCCGAGAAGTTTGAAGCTGAAAAGTTGAAAGCCGAAAAGTCGCTCGATACGAAGAGACGAGAGTCGCGCGCGGATGAGTTGTCCGAGCCGCCGTTCGTGGAGACACGAGTGTCGATGTCCGTGTACCAGACCAGGGGGCTGCACGCGGACGACTTGCTCGCGGGCTTCGGCGGCGCCGCCGGCCTGAGGGTCAAACCCGGGGCTGAGTACGCCGAGGCTGGAGTCGGAAACGGCGAGTCCTCTCGCCACGGGGGTTTACTCTACGAAGTCGAGGAGTTGACGCGCGTGGACTGCGCAGACCTTACCGACGTCCGGGAGATGCTCGCGCTCGCGCGTACACGCCGCGATGGACACGCTCACCGCGCGGAGGCCACCGCGACGATCGCGGAGCTCTGGGTCACCACGAGCGAGACGAGGGTGAACCCAGGATTGAACCCAGACGGAACTCCGGGCTCGAAGCGAACGGTGAACCGACGATGCGTCCGCGTCGTCGACGTTCGCGGCGGCGACGCGTCTGCATCGATAGCCACCACCCCGCTGTTCAACCTGAGCCAGCTCACGCGCGGGCTCGCCGCCGACACGAACGGGGCCGCGCCGCCCGACTGGCGTCGTTCCGCGCTGACCAAAATCATGAAGGGGCCGCTTACGGGAACCGGGACGCTGAGCGTCTTCGTCGCGACGGCGGGGTCGGAGGCGCACGCGGTGGATGCCCTCGGCGCGCTCCACCTCGCGGCCGCGGCTAAGCGGCTGCCCGGCCGCGGTGCATCCCACGATCGCGGCGAGGATCGCGGCGCGCCGGTTCGCGTGGTCGTCGAGCGGCCGGAGCTTTCCAGGCGTGAACGGCTGGAGCGAACCCTGGCGCTCGCAAGGACGACCGCGAGGGCGACTGTCGTGTCGGAGGGCCTCGGGGAGATGACGACGCCGCCGGGTAGGCGGAGCGCGGCGGAGCGACGCGCGATTGAGATGAGCATGGACGCCCAGCTCACGCCGGAGCACGTCGCTTCTGGTCTGAGCCCGGGGGATGCGAGCCCGCGGACGCCGGGGCGATCGTTTCGTCCGGGGCCGAGGTCCGCATCCAAGCGATGACTTTTACTGAATGAAAAACTAGTAGAATCTAGATGATGCCGTGTCGGCGATCGTCCTCGAGTGCGTTCGCGCCCACCTAGTAGACCACAGCGAGCGATGCACTGTGGAACGTCGTGCCGAAATACTTCAAGAGGATCCAGGACCGTTGACTGTTCGTTTGGGGTTGACCGTGCGTTAACTCGTTACAACTCTTATTGTTCAACACCTCTTGGTCGAGCCCCCACACCTCGTCACGCCCTCGCCACGCCCCGCGCACCTCGCACCGCGTCTCACACGCACACCGCGATGGCATCCCCCGACACGACCGACGTCGAGCTGATGCGCGACGAGGCTGGTGGCTTGCTGTACGAGACTGGGATCGCCACCATCACCTTCTTCTCTGGCGACATCGTCGCGGCTTCCGAGGCGCTCCGCGCGCAGTTCGAGAAGGTGGCGCGCGCGAACCCGTGGCTGGTGGGGCACCTGGTGCGAGACAAGACCTCACACGGTAAGCTCGTCTTGAGGCACCCGACATCGCCGACGCGGGCGCACGTCGACGCCGTCTTCGCGTCGGACCGAGCCGAGGACGCCGGCTCGACGGGGGAATTCAATCTCGGCGTCCCGTACGCCAAGCTGTGCAGGGCGTTGTACTCGAAGAAGCGCGTGGTTCCGATGGGCTCCGCGCTGGTGAACAAACCGGACGCGCCCGTGGCGATGCTTCGACTCGATCGCGCCACCGCATCCAGCTTCTCCCTCACGTTCTCCCTCTCGCACAGCGTCGGGGACGGTCGCACGTACTACGAGATCCTGAAGATGCTCACCCCGGGCGCGACGGCCGCATCGCTCGTCGCGAACAGGCGAGACGCGTTTTCCGAAGACATGCGCGACGCGTGTGGGCGTGACGCGCTGCGCTGGGTCGACTCCACGGACGCGGGGTGCATGTTCATGTGCAGCATGCTCCCCTCTTTGTTCGGCGTTGGGAAGAGCGCGAAATGCGTCGCGTTCAAGCTCGACGCGAATCGATTGGCCGAGGCGAAAAGATCGGGCGCGAAAGCCGGCGGGGTCGAGTACGTCAGCGCAAACGACGTGGTGACGAGCGCGTTTTTTAACGCGTGCGGGTGCCGCATCGGGCTCATGGGTATGGACTGCCGCGATCGCGTCGACGGCGTCGCGGGTTCATTTGCGGGGAATTACGTAACGGCTCTGGTTTTGGACGATTGTATATTCGAATCGCCCGGACGCATCCGCGAGATGTTAAACGCGGGACAGCCGTACCGGACGACCGCCAAGCCGCTTCCGTCGTGCGGGAAGTGGCTGTGCGGTGTGGACAGCGCGCGCGCCGGGATGGTGACGAATTGGAGCTCGTTCGCCGGGGATTTGGTAAAAATTCCAAATTGCGCTTTGGAGATGCACCTGCCCGTGAAGGACCCGGCGGCGATCAATTTCGACTGCGCCATTCCGTTTGTGTCCAAGCCGGGTGAGATTAGCGTGATGTGCTGGACCACCTCCACCGACGAGGCGGGTTTGTTCGCGGCGTTGCCCGTGGGGGAGGTGCTGTCGGACTCTCTGTTCCCGTCTTCGAAGAGGTCAGTCAAGTCGACGAAAGTGGCCCCAGCGTGATGACTGACGCGTGATGCGATTCAGTAGTCTACATCAAGAGTGTCCTAGCTAGCTAGCTGTTAATACAATAGTGCTACTACTCGCGAGTGTCGCTGTCACCTCCGCTTACGTTCGCCGTCGCCGGTTTGGTCGTGTATGACGTACAGGGGCATGAGCATCGTCCCTCCGCCGGCGCTGACGCGTTCAGAGCCGTAGAGCGCCATTCCTCTCCTCGCGGCACAAAACTCGATGAAGTGGTATGTGCCCATGCACGCGCCCGCGTGCCAGAAGGCGTGCAGGTGCGCCGCCTGCATCCACCACCCGCCGCCCATCTCCCCTTTCGTGCCGCACACGGTGTTTTCGAATATCCACAGCGCCGCGCCTCCGAGGTAAAACGTCAGCGCCAGCTTGACGAGCGTCCGAGTCAGCGGGGTGGCGTCGGGCGCGAACCAGGCGCGTCGCACCGACTCGATCGTCAGCCACGCCACCACGGGTACGTAGTATACCAAGAAGAGTTCGTACACGTGCGGATAGAGGAAGTAGCACGCCGTCTGGACGACGCCGGACGCGATGAGCAGTGGCGCGAGCCATCGTTTGCGCGGGGGTTTGAGATTCGCAGCCTTGACCCTCCACGGGGGCGATCGACCGGCGGACTTCTCCTCGAGCATGAGGTAGATGAACACGAGGTTGCAGTACAGCATCGGGAGCTCATCGCACGCCTGAAACGCGTGCTTCAAAGTGGCGTGGAACAGCGCGGAGCCCAAACCGACGATGCCCAGCAGGAACCATGCCATCCCCCACCGGGGCTCGTACCTCAAGTGCCTCCGAGCCATGTAGAAGCCGTAGAAGGCCACGCCTGTCATCGGCACGGAGCTCATCGCGTTCGAAAACTCGGCGACGTACGGGCTGATGGCGTAGTTAGCCTCGCACCAGTCGACGTTAGAGGGCGCGAGGGAGTCGAACCATCGCGCCCACGTGTCGGGAGGACCCATCGATCGCGACTTTGAGACGAACGCGAATACATGTCGTAGCTTACATTGCAAAAAATTAAACCCTCACGAACGCGCGAGGCTACGAACACCCTCCGGCAGGTCCAGCTTCGACCGGTCGAACCCCTCCAGCCTGACCAGCACGTCGTTCCTCCTCTGCGGCGGCGGCGTCGCCGGGTCGTTGTACTGCGCCAGGCTGCTCGCCACGCCCCCCGCGCGGGTCAGCCCGTCTTTCTTGATCGCATCCAGCAGAGCATTCTCGGCGTCGGTCGAAGCCGCATCCGTCGCGATGCCGCTGAACCTCAACGCCGCGTAGACTCCCCCGTCCACCTTGGTCACGTTCACCGGGACGCCATCCTTGGGCGGCGGGAGCTGCGACGGGTCCGTGTACTTGGACGGCAGCACGAACTGCATCTTCCCCGGGGATGTGAACACGGGCGTGGTCATCGCGAACTTTTCGCCCGTGGCGTTGCCTTGGCCGAAGATGTACCCGGCGAGGGTGCCGAACGGGTTAAAGTTGGATCCATCGCCGCCGCCGGTCATGCCGCCCGCCGCCGCGCGTGACGCGCCTTCCGCCGCGGTCCTCGTCTCCGCCACGAGGAACGGGTGGTACTCCCTGATTTCGTAGTCGGCGTACCTTCGGAGAACTTGGTACGTCGGCGTCTCCAGGTCGGGCTGTTTGGTAAAGTCGAAGATCTGCGTGAAGACCTCGCGCACGCCCTCGGGGGAGCGCGAGTTGAGGAAGAAGCCTTGCGTGTCGATGGCGTCCCACGTGTCGAAGTGGGTCCGCACTTTCATCGTCGCCGGGTTGATTCCCATGACGGACGTGCCCGTGAACGTCAGCTTGGGCCGCCAGACGAAGGGCACCGGCGGGAGGTTCATCTCCATGGTCCACCGCGTGGAGAGCTCCCAGTCGCCCGTCTGCTCGATGGTGTGCATGGTGTATACCGGCGTGAACACGTTCTTGAGCATGTTGATGTTGAAGAGGTAGCCGTCGATGTTGTCGTACTTGGTCAGGGGATCCTCGAAGGACACGTCGGACTCGTACAGCTCCCGGTCGATGCCCGTCTCGTCGAAGAGATGCGTCAAGTCCTCAGCCATTTTTTTGGTGTAAGACTCGAGCGCCTCGCCCTCGAGCCTCGCGGGCGTGGACGACGACGTGGACGACGCCGCCGAGGACGCCGCCGCGCGGATGCGCGCGTGGCGCGGGGCGCGGCGGGAGGACGCGACGCGCGACCCGGTGGGGCACGCGAGTAGGAGCGAGGACGTCGCCGCGTGCATCGTGCTGTCGGTTGTGACTGGCTGAGAGAGCTCGTGAGCGTGACGTGGCCACGCTGCCGGCTTCGATGTCGAATTCGCAGTCGGCACCGCCACAACCGCCGCCGAAATTACCCTACCCGAATCAGTCTTGGGAGCGCGGAGCGTGTCTCTCGCGGGGTCGCACCTCCATCCGGCGAGGATCATGAGGGGTCACCGCGGGAGCTTCCTCGGCGCGGTGCTGCTCCTGGTGCTCCTCGCGGGCCTCGCCGGGGACCTCGGGCACTCCTCGAGGGGAATCGGGAAGCACGGGAGGATCGCGAGCGGCGTGCACACGCTGCCGAGGCGGAGCCGAGAAGCGGTGGCCCTCGACGCGACGAGCGGTGCCGTGAAGACGCTACCGCCGTCGTCGTCATCGCGGCCGCGGGGTGTGGACCCGTGCGCGGGCGAGCGCGCGAGTGGGTCGGGGGATCCCGGCAGAGGCGACGGCGTCGTCGCGCTCGTCACCGGCGGGGCGGGATTCATCGGGAGCCATCTCGCGGACGAGCTCCTGCGGCTCGGGTACAGGGTCCGCGTGCTCGACAACCTATCCACGGGTAAGGCTGAGTACGTGGACAGCCGCGTGGACTTCATCGACGGCGACGTGAGGGACGCGGACGCCGTCAACCGCGCCATGCGACCGTGGGGAGCCGCGGGAACCTTCGAATCCCCCGAGAAGGTCGCGGCTTCGGTCCAATCGGGAGACGCCGTAGCCGTCGTGTTCCACCTCGCGGCCATGTCAAAAGTCGGCCCGAGCCTGAACGACCCGGACATGGTCAACTTCTGCGTCGAGAACAACGTCGTGGGCACCGAGAACGTGCTGCGCGGCGCCTTACGCGTGGGCACCGTGCGCAAAGTCATCTACGCGGCATCGTCCACGTACTACGGCAATCAGCCCGTGCCGTTTGCCGAAACACTCCCGATGGAGATCTCGTCACCATACGCGGTCACCAAGCACCAAGGCGAGCTGCTCATGCGGGTGTACGACAGGGTCCACGACCTACCCACGGTCAACCTGCGGCTCTTCATGGTGTACGGCGAGCGTCAGCCGACGAGCGGGGCTTACGCGGTGATGACTGGAATATTCTTGTCGCGGCGAGAGCGGGGCGAGCCGCTGACGGTGGAGGGCGACGGGACGCACTTTCGCGATTTCGTGCACGTGCACGACGTTGTTCGGTCCATGTTGCTGGCGTGGGAGCGGCGTGGGCTGCGGGATGTCACGGTGAACGTGGGGAGCGGGCGCGCCGTGACGGTGAACGAGGTTGCCGAGATGGTCGGCGGTGAAATCACGCACGGGCCGGCTCGAGTAGGGGACTTGGAGGGGACGCTCGCGGACACGTGCGCCGCGAAACGGACGCTGGGGTTCGAGGCGAGGAAGGTGTTCGAGGATGAGATTCGCGCGATGGTGCATCGCGTCACCGCGAAGGATTCGGCGAAGGGAGAGCTTGGGCGGCAGTCGTAGGCGCGATTTATTCAACGATTTATTTAACGATAGCGACAACCTTCGAGAGTTACATCCTCCAAGCCTCGCGATCTTCACCGCGCGTCCGCACCCGAGCCAACGAGCCTGATGACGTCGTCACTGTCCTTCGGGGCGAAGATCAGGTTCTCGCTGTCGTCCAGCTTGATCTGGTACGGCGCGTACTTGCCTGGTGGCCAGTCCGGGGCTCTGAACCAGTGCGAGACAACGGTACCGGGCGCCCACCCGTCGGGACCCCTGGCGACGCGGCACTCCACCCTGTCGCCCACACTGAACCTGGGCTCGACGTCCGGCGGGCTCATCCGCGGCTGGTCCCTCCCGTCGTCGTCCCCACCTCCCATGAAGCCTCCTCCCATCGTGAAGCCCCCGACGTTACGATTCGGCCCCAAACTTTCCAGCAGCTCGTGGAACCTCCCCTCCGCCTCCGCGTCGCGTTTGCACTCCTCGATGAGGAGCTTGAGGAGCATCGTCCTCGCCCCCTTCGCGTCCCCTTTCCTCGGCATCTTCCGCGGGTTCCTCCCGCGTATCGCCCGCCGCAGCTTCTTCTCCGGCATGGACCCGAGGCCGGCGACGGCGAGCTCGACGGTTTTCTGTATGAGCGCGATGAATTGGTCCAGCGCGGCCATCGCTGATGGGTCCGCGGAGATGGACTCTTTGTACGCGCCGATGACGGCGTCGTGGTGCTCCGCGCCCCGCTTGCCCGCCACGTCCGCCGCGTTGATGGCGTCCGTGGCGGCCTTGTCCCTGAACGCGGCGGAGGTTGGGGCGGATGTTCGAACGTAGCCGTCGTTGTCGGCGGGGCACATGAGGTTGGTCTTGCCGACGACTTTGCCGTCGAAGACTTCACCCTCGGGGGTGACGTGGTAGGGGCAGCAGTCCGGGGTTTGCCGCGGGTCCGGCTCCCATCCGAACATGCCGAGCTGCCTCCAGCCGCGGCCGTAGCCCGGATACGGCTGCCAGAGCGCGCGAACAGTCCCGGGGATCCATTCGTCGGGCCCGGGCCCGATCTTGCACGCGACCGAATCGCCAACCTTGAATCGCGTGGGCGCGCCGGTCTGGTACTTCGCGCCCTTGGCGCGGATGAAGTCCGGGTCGTCGACCGGGCACGCCTTGAGTGTCTCACCTTTTTTGAGCCGCACCATGTACGGCACGGTGCCCGCGAGCCGACTCACGTCGATCCCTTCGAACGCGCTCGTGGGGAACTCGGAGACGTGAGGGTGCACCTTAACGATGGTCCCCTCGCCCCATCCCTGGTCGTATGGGTACAGCGTGGACCGCCCGTCGAGCGCGACCTCCACCTCGTCGCCGACCTCGTAGCGATGGGGAGAGGCCGCGATATCGTCCTCAGTCGCCCATACCTTCGTTGTCGGCATGGCTTCCGCGCAGCCGGCCTGTGTCAACAACCTTTAATGCCTGTGTCGGAAAATGCGCTCGGAATTTAAAATTCATCCAATCGTTATTCATCTAACCACGAGTCCCATATGATAATGTTAGGAATTCGAGGTAATTACGGAGTCATCACCACCGGGCCAACGTGATAGCACCCGGGAATCTGGATCCTGTCTGGATCCAAATATCGTTAACCGCTGGCCGGCTTCCGGCGAAATATTTAAAATATACCTGAACCGCTGGCGTTCCAGCCCTGTAGAACGACCAGCGCGCGAGCCGGAGACCCCGTCCTCTCGCGCGTCCCCGAGACACGGCGATGCTTCCCGCGGCGTCACCCGCCGCGATCGGGTCCCTCCCGGCCGCGTTCGCGCCCCCGGAGGCACTCCGCGCGCGTCGAAGGCGCCATCGCAGATCCAGGACGCCCCCGACGGTCGCCCCCGTCGTCGCGGTCGCATCCGCCTCCTCCAACCCGCAGACCCTGCCCCGCGGCGGCAAGAGCTCCCGGGGCGAGGGCGCGGGCGTCACCGTCGTCGGCATCGGCACCCGCGGCACCGTCGTCGTGGACCGCCTCGTCAAGCAGAAGGTCCTCCCGCTCGCCGAGTACTGGGTCCTCAACTCCGACACGAACTCCCTCCAGAGCAGCGCCGCGCCGAACCGATGGCGACTGCCCCCGGGCAACGTCCCGGCCACCGACAGCGCGGTCGTCGACAACGCATCCTCCGCGGCGAACGCCATCCTCTCCGGCGGCGTATCCAGGCGCCCCCCCGGCACCATCCTCACCATCGCGTCCGCCGCGGAGGCTGCGGGCGCGGGGCTCGAGACGGTCAAGGCGATCGCCCGGCTCAAAGACGGAGAGGCGCCGCAGCGAAAGTGGTCACTCAGCGGCTTCGTCGGTAAATCCAAGGCGAACGCCATCGCGCACCGCGGGCCCGTGCTCGTCTCCGCGGTGGTGTGCCCCTTCGACTTCGAGGGCCCGAGGAAGAGCGCGCTCGCCGCGGAGTTCCTCGACGCCGCGCAGATGGCAGCCGACGTCGTCTGCGCCGTTCCCCAGGCTTCGCTGACTGAATCCAGCGAAGGCACCGCGCTCACCGTCGCCGAGGCTACCGAGTACGCCGACACCACCCTGCAGTGGAGCGCGTGGACGGTCCTCGAGATGCTCCGATCCCCCGCGTGGGTCGGAACCAACGCCGCGGGGGGCGCCGGGAAGGTTCTCGGGTGGTGAGTTTTTTTTTGTTTCCGTACGGGTAATTAGTCTGACATCACGTGTGTTTTGTGTGCAGGGATGGCGAACTCAACGCCGCGCTGCTCCGGTCGGCGGTGACGGGCCGCGACCAGGTGGGCGCGAGGATCGACGGATGCGGCGTCGCGTCCGTGGGCCACGGCGCCGCGAACGTGCAGATCGCGGGGTTCCCGCTGGAGCAGGCGCAGGCTGCCGCGGTGAGGCTGGCGATTGGCGCCGCGGCGCGGGACTCGCCGTTTCTAAGGGGCTCGCTCTTCCGTTCCGCGGAGCTCGTCGCGTGTTCCATCACCGTCGGCGGGGAGCTCACCGCCGGTGCGCGCGCCGCCGCGTCCGATGCCCTCGCGCGCCTCACGAACGTCGAGTGCGTGCAGGTGATCACCGCGCCGCCCGCGGATATCCGCGCGGCGAGGGACGTCGTCGAGGTGCGTTTTTTTTTTACATCAGCGACGGGCAACCACGGTGCGATTAGACTGACGTCGTGTCTTGTTTACAGGTTACGCTGATGGTGGTCACGGAACCCGCGGCGGCGTACGCGCCGCGGAAGCTGGGCGAGCGCCGGGAACCCTCCGTCGCCGGTCGCGGGTCCAAGGATACCTCCGACACGTCCATATCCTTCCCGGAGATTCCGGGTATATCAAACGTCAAACCCGGGAAACTGGCGAGCGCGTTCAACGAGGCGAAGCGGGCGCAACAGGCGCTCGGCATAGGGTACGACGCCGCCGGCCCGCAGGTCAACGGTGCCGTTGACTCCCCCATCGCCGGCGTCGACGTCGACGACGAGGGTAAGGGTAAGAAGGCGCAGAAGCTCACGGGCGAGATGATGCGCAAGCTCGGCCTGAACGATCCCAAGCGGATGGTCGACGAGCACGAGGAGGGGCAGAAGCGCGCGATGAACGGTCGCGGCGACGGCGATGCCGACTCCCCCACCGCCGAGCCCTTCGCCGCCGAGTCCGAGGCGAAGGTGTCCAAGGCGCAGATCCTGGACGCCGCCGCGAGGGGCGAGGCGCCCCCGCCCTTGCCCGTCCCGAAGAAGCGGGAGACGGTCAAGGTCAAGGTGGAGAGCGTCCTGCCGATGCCGGATCCCGAGGACGTAGCCGCTGTGGTTGAGGCGCCCGAGGCGATCGCCAAGCCCGCGGCGGAGCCGCTCGCGCGCAACGGCGCCAAGGTTTTCGTCGACGTCGACCTCCAGGACGACGCCGAGGACCCCGAGCCAGAGCCAGAGCCAGAGCCCGCGGCTGAGCCCGTGGCTGACGTCGCGGCGGCTGCCATGAACCGCCCAAAGCCCCCGAAGACGGTCGAGCCCGCCGACGCCGCGAAGGCCGGTTCCGCCCTCGACGTCGTCGTGTCGCTGCCTCGCGAGATGGCCAGGGTTCAGGTGGCGATCAAGATTCTGGAGTTGGAGGAGGACGGATCGGGAAACGTCATCGGATACAAAAACCTCTCCGGAGCTCCAGTCGCCGGACCGGACGGCGGCGCGGACTCCGACAGCGACGAGGAATACGCCTCCGAGGACCCGCCCCCCAAGCGCGGCATCTTCGGCTGGACCGGCCGCGAGAAGGAGGAGGATCCGACTCGGGGATCCAAGGATGCCATCAAGAACCGCATCGCGTCCGTCCTCGACAAGGACCGAAGCGGGTGGAGCCGCGACGTGGTGCGAATGGAGTTCGCCGGGAGCTCGGTGTACGAGGGCGAGTGGGCGGCGGGGCGGCAGGAGGGCGACGGTAAGCAGGTGTACTCCTCGGGGGACTGGTACGAAGGGCGGTGGCGCGAGGGGCTCCCCGACGGACGCGGTAAGCTGTGGTACATGGACGGCGGGTGCTTCGAGGGGATGTGGATGGGCGGGAAGCCCAACGGACCGGGGGTGTTGGACCTGGAGGAGGTCGGCGGGCCGAGGGTGGACGGCCGGTGGGTCGACGGCAAGCTCACGGAGCAGTGGTAGGAGAGAGAGAGAGAGAGAGCGAGAGAGAGGCGAGTGAATCGATTTTTTTTTATGATTTATGTCGTCAAGTCTGCGTTTCGCGTCGGACGTCGTACGAAAGAACGTGAATGAATCGTGAATAAACGTAAAGGATCAGGGCGACGCTCGCCTGCGCACGGCGCGAGTCGGCTTCATCGTCTCCGGCGTGACCGGCGCACCCCCCGCCCCGCGTTTTCCCTTGCCCCGCCCGATCGATTCGTCGTCCACGAGCGCGACGTGCTCCACGTTCCCCTTCTCCCCGGCTTTGCGTTTCTCGGCGGCGGCGGCGAACGCGGATGCCTCGACGCCCTCTAGCCCCCGGACCCCCGGCTTGGGCTTGGGCTTGGCCGGGCTCGGTGTCTCGGCCGCGAGGCCGTGCTGCGCGAGGGGCATGGGCGTGTACCCGCCCGTGGCCATGTCGCGGACCGCCGCGACGAGCTCCGCCTTCTTCGCCGTCCGCCGAAGCCCCTGGGGCCACGCGGACGCCGAGTCCAAGATTTCCTTGAGCTTCGCCACGGTGAGCTTCTCGGGCTCCGCGGCGAGGGTCCCGGGGGACTCGGCCGCGCAGTGCGACACGAACGGGACGTGCGCCTTGGCGTCCTTCGTCCTCACCGACGCGCGCTCGCTCAAGCCGCGCGTCGACGGCAAAAGCGGCTGGCATCCCTCACAGCAGTACACGGTTCGGTTGGCCATGTCCCAGGTTTTCACCGCGTCGCCGCACCGACCGCACGAGCGCTGGTTGTAGACGTACCGGCGCGTCCACGGTTCCCCGAGGACCTTCGCTTCCTCGGGGTCCACAGTGAGGATGCTTCCGGTGACGAACCCGCGCTGCAGGAGCTCAACGGAGTGCCTCCAGACCTCGTCAAAGTCCGATCGGGAGAGATCGGTGCACGGCTGCTCGGGGTGGACGCCCGATTTGTACAAGATCTCGGCGCGGTAGATGTTCCCGACGCCCGCGAACATCGCCTGGTCCATGAGCGCGAGGCCGACGGACTTGCGTGACTTTGTGAACTTCTCCCAGAGCCTGTCCGCGTCCGCGTCCTCGCGCAGCGGGTCCTCGCCCAGCTTTGCGCGCTTCGTCTGGAACAGCGTGCAATCGCCGATGTCGACCGTCATGGCTGAGAGCAGCGCGCAGATGCCGTGTTCTTTGGACTCGAGCCGGAGGCGGGTCGTCGCCGTGGGATCCGGGCCCGGGAGGGCGTGGTGCGTGGCGAAGCGACCGGACATCCCGAAGTGCACGTGCATGACGTGCGCTTCCGGTCCGTCGCTCTCGTTGAAGAAGTAGAAGAGATTCTTGCCGATGGCCTCCACCCTCTTGAGCTCCTTGGCGTCGATGACCTCGGCTCCGTGCGCGAAGCGGCCGTTCGGAGACGTGGCGGTGAAGCGCTTACCCACGAGGTGCCTCCGCGCGGACGCGGCGACGCGGTGCACGCCGTGTCCCTCGACCATGGTACGTCCGATCTGCGCCTCGGATTATGTCGTCGCGATAAATCGACGTTGTTACAGCTGTGACGTGGTCGCTCTCCAGTCCTGACCCCACCTCCCGAAGTTACTTGGGTATTGCTAACTTGCTTGCAAGATAAGAGTGTGTCTAATTAACTCAAGAATTAACTCAAGAATATGATTCATTTCTCTGATCCCGGAACTTGCCGCGGGTGCAATCAGGGGCGTGTCTTTTCGATTCCCTCGAATGGTCACCCCCGCGTTCAGGTCGTCGGGGGGTCGGGCGACCTCAGCCTCCGCAGACATGCTCGGCACCGCTCGGGCGTCCCGAAGGCATGTCGAGACGGTTCGCCACGCTCGCGGACCTCATGACCGGCCGCGGCGGCGTGCACGAGATATCAGCCGCGCGCCTCGTCGCCATCGCGGTGGCCGATCTCAGTGGAATTGACAGGTTGTCCTCGGACGGCGCCGAGGACGATTCGGGCGACGCGGGCGAGGACCGGGACGCTTTTGAATCAACCGCGCGGCACTTCGAGTCACACGTCGAGTACGTCCTCCCGTCGATGTCGTCCGGCGGCCAGACTCGCTCGCTGCACGTCCTCAGGCTCATACCAGACGTCGAGGCGAATCTTAGGGCGGAGCTCCTACGCAGGGCGCACCTTAACGCGCGCCGCGGCTACGACGCGATGGAGCGACTGGTACGTGGACCGGACGCGGGGGTGACGGTGAGCAACGTGGGTGGGTATCAGAGCGCGCACGACGTCCTCGAGCCGGACACGTGGTCCGAAAGCGACGACGAAGAAGAGGATGCGGTCGACGACGAGAAGGCAAACGCGCGGAGGCCACGCGGGATCAAGGGATGGGGGATACTGAGCGAGGTGGCGTGCGCCGCGCATGACCGGGTACGTGACACGGCGCTTCGCGAGCGGGCGGTGACGCGCGATGACCTCTACGGCTGGCTCAACGCCAACGGAGCCGGCGACTTTAACAAACTCCACGACCACGGCGGCGCGGAGTCGTGGTCCGGGGTGTACTACCTCCAGTGCCCGGCGCCGGTGAAGCCCGCGAGCTCGGACTCGGACAGCGAGACGGAGTGGGACGAGGTGGAGGACGGGCCTGTGTACGGGAGCGGGACGCTGGGGTTAAGGTGCCACGTGTCGAGCGGTGACGAGTCGGGCGGTGACGAGTCGGTGCCGTATCTGCGTTTTCAGCCGAGAGTCGGGGACTTGGTACTGTTCCGCGGCGACGTGTTGCACGCGGTGGAATCGAACGGGTGGGCGAGGTCGGGCGAGGGACGGGGTGACCCGATGGACCTTGACCTAAAGTCGATGCGTATGAGCGTGGCGTTCAACGAGGATAGCGTGGCGGCGGATAGGAAGGCGGCGCCGGCGGTGGCGGCGTGAGTCGTACCTTTATTATCGTGAAGGCGGTGTGTATCATTATTACGCGTGTCGACATCAGACTAGCTTGTCCGACGACACGCCCCTCCCCAGCAGTGACGTCCGCTCCACATCCACCCCGCCGCTGCCCGCATCCCCTTCCCTCCTCGGACTGCTCCTCCCCTTCGCCAGCTCCTGCATCTCCCGCCTCACGTCGTTGACATCCCGCGGCATCGTCCACCCGCACAGCAGACACAGCGCGCCGCACGGAGCCCAAAACCCAAACCCCAGCTTGAACGCCAGCGTCCGTCCCACGTGCGCC